>Ga0115008_10000800_pt1 | contig 24511 bp, 14 predicted proteins | sample FraStrMetagenome_FD_87164 | JGI IMG/M metagenome (GOLD analysis project Ga0115008, IMG submission 87164) | Marine eukaryotic phytoplankton communities from Arctic Ocean - Fram Strait ARC3M Metagenome | ecosystem: Environmental > Aquatic > Marine > Oceanic | place: Fram Strait | collected...
ATTTTTTTTTGTCGTCCGTTTTCGTTAAACACTTCAAAATATATTCTCGATCAAATGTGTACCAACACGTACAGAAAAGTCGTATTTACGTAAACCCATTTATCTTTCCTTGCTTTTTTACTACAAAGAAACATAAACGCTATTCCTATTCTCTTTCACACAATTCCTCTCGACAGAACACACAACATCTAATTGAGGAGAGGGTTATGGGGACGGGTTAATTGAAAAGACAAGAGCGGAAAGGTAGCTCTTTGATTAAGTTACTGAGTACGACATGAATAATTACCATTACCCTCGAATGCGTCCTGCGAATTTCAGCAGATACTTTGTCTGATTTGGAAAGAAACAATGTAAAATATGCGAAAAAACATACAATATTATCGCTTAGATCTTGCTCTTTTCTCTTCATAATTTGTTTCAATGACCTCATTCTCATATGCGTTAGAAATAGCTGCAGGATTCTTCTTCAAAAGTTCAAAGCAATTCGTGACCATGTCCATGCTATTCCTCTTCGTAAAGAAACTATTTCTGCGACCAAATTTTTTCGAAGAAATAGTTTCGGTCTGCTTTGGTGATCTCTTACATGCTGCAGCCATGAAAGGGAGTAATGAGGTTGTGGAATCAACCTCATTGACCAGATCAGGAGACCCAGAATGATATAGCAATTTTATTATATCTGGTGATTTGTTGCTTTCCACCGCAATTGCAAGGGGCAATCTACCGCTCTTAGTTTTCCTATTCGCTGCTTCCGGATTTATTGTTAACAACGCATTGATAAGATGAAAGGATTCAACATCAGAACGTCCAAGAATGGAACATGATACGTGTAGCGGCAATCTTTCATCTTCAGTCATACACCTATTTTCCTGTTGGAACGCCTGACTAGGTAACTTTTCAATCAGGAACGAGCATATATTGAAAGGCACCTGTCTTATGTCAAGCGCAGCGTGTAGCAGCTGAAAGTCGTCGTGTATATCAATTACTGGAAGTTTGTGCTTCACGCAAAAAGCTACATACAAGGTCAAAGCTAATTCTTCCCAAGCGATCTCGAACTCTGAATGCTCTGATGCTGCAAAAGATAACCTATTCCGTCTCCTTAGAGGAACAGTCGTGTAATCTCGAACGTTCTCATTATTCTCTTCATTATTTTCATTCGTGCGATGGGTGGACAACCGGGGCCTTAACCTCCGGTTGATTCGATCGTGTGCTTCGCCCTGTCCCTGTTCATGACGTAGTTGAGACGAAAACTGGCCATCATGTGGAATTCCTGCTCGCGGTTGCATGGCCCTTCTTAACACACGATCATTATCACGTGTCTGTAAAAAACTCCTTCGTCTAATGAACGAACGTGAAGCGACATCATTAGCATCATCCGGATGATTAGGAAATGTTTGACGCCTGTTTCCACTCCAAAGGCGAGATTCCAAGTTTTGAAAAACGCTCTTAAAATTGCGATCCTTCGCAAAAATAGAATTTGGATTATACTGAAGCAACAATTTCAATACAGAAATATTCCGCATGGTTCGATTCGTCAACGACCAATGTAACGGGAGCTCACGATCCACATTAAGAGAATATGCTAGATTTTTACTCGCATTCGAATAATTTAAAATAGCCTCAAGTGCTTCCAACGAGGGCGTATACAGCACCGCATAGTGCAATATAGTATTTCCACGTTTATCCCGCAACAAAAATAAATCCAATTGCTTACTTTTCTTCAATTTCTCATTTTTCTTCTCCTGCTCTTTCAAATAGCTGACTACCTGATCCCATTTTCTTTGACGTATAAATTTCAACAGCGGATGCCGCTCGGTCAATTGCCGATGCTTCCCATCAAAATATACCAATCGCCGCTTGAGACGAGGCAAGACACGCGTACAGAACCAAATCGCTACGGACGTCGCTACCATGCCCGTCACGATTCCGAGAATCAAAGGCGGTACATCAGAGTAGTATTCAGCGGCTGATGTAGAGTCATTGCTTTCTACCGTCGTTGTTGCGGGGCATATGGGCAATTCCGTAGTCGTAATAGGGTTCATGATTGCTCGTGTATGTATTTTGGTAAAAACTAAATGACCTGCTGAAATGCTTTGCGGGTATTATATCCTTGTAGTAAATTGTGAGGTCGGTCTGCATTAGATAAATTTCGTTAGAACACACATGGTTCAACGTTGACGATACACATGTTCGAACCCGTAATGGATAATTAAAAAGATATCCTTCTCCATTTAACTTATTCGTAATTATAGCTAAGAGGAACACTTTCGCGCGTATTACCTCGTACAAAAAATGTTTCTGATTCGATTTTTCCAAAAATAGATATATCGACAGTCATTTGAGTGATAGGAAATTCCGGGAATGGAAAGAACTGGAACTGGCATTTTGGTACATTTTTTGATAGTAATTTTGGTGTCATTTCTCCAGAATCCGAACCATTCGGGTTATGCCAAACATACTTCTTCATCCTTCTTGTATCGAGTGCTGTACATATATATCGGGGAAGTCTCTAACCCTTCGCTTTCATGTCAATAATGCGTCACTACAGCCGACTCGATCCTTTTTTACCCGTCGAGGATTTTTGATCGAGTATCGAGCATTATCAATTATCATGCATCCTTTCGCATCATATCTTTCCAATTTGTTCCTCGGCCTTATAGTTCATACATTGTGTATATACTCTAGTGTATCGTTTTCGATAAATCACTCCAATTCGTGATGGACGTATTATATGCTTAATTGCGTTCATTTTCATTCATAATATGATAATAGGATTCGAACTGCACAAAATATGCCACAGAACAAACAAGAACCCATACAAAGATCCATCAATAATATCACACCCACAGACTCAATCAATCAAATCATATTCTCATCTGAACAATTTCTCATATCTATGAACAATGTCATGAACAAGTTTGATTCTTTTCGAAAGATATGCGTTTCACGCAACAGCTATAGTGATTATGTTAGTTATTCCAAATAAATCTCGATCTCCTCCTCGACTAATTTCGCTCCGAAACTTGTTGTTCATTAGTCCATTCTGAGTACTCGTTGCCATGCATTGCAAAAACCCTTTAGATATCTTTTTATAAACGTCACGAGCGCCTTTCTTTTTGTGATCTATAGAACAGAAGGAGTCATGCTTTTCGCTAATCTGCTGCAACTTTCAATAAAAAGGAATAAATTGACTGCTTGAAACCCCTTGTTCATTTCAGCAAAAGTGGCCAACCACATGCGAATCAATTCCATTTTTATCGTAAGACCTGTATAACTAGGGAATGAACTAGAATAGAAACAGATACAGTATGTGTATTATTTTCCATTAACATTTTATTATCACTATTATTGCGAGTATGCGTAACAAAATGTCTACCAATGCAAAGAGGTGAAGAATAATTCTACCTACTACTGAATGCTTCTTTATACTTACGTTCCGCGTAAGATAATATTTCTCAAAAAATTTCATTCAATGAACTATTTCAATGACATGAGGTTCATAAGATGGCCACAGACTACATTACTGATTTCCATTCGATGCTCTTAGAAGTGATAAACGCATAACGTCCATCTGAACATCCTGGGGTAATCTGGCAAACCACGAGTTGCCACTTTCCTCATTGTTTACTCCATCAACTACTACTTCTTTCCAGTGACATGCAATACTTTCAATACAACGATCGTACACAGAAATATTATGCTCTGATGGATTGCTTTCCCGCTCCATATCAAATCCAATAGACCATTCCAAGTAAAAGGGAGCGACAGAAGGATCTACCTCCGGCATTAGGTCGACTTTCGATATTACCAAAAATTCAGTCTTCGTGAAATTATTAGTGTTTGATTGCAACACTTTCGCCATGCGAATAGAATACTCGACACTGCGAGCGCGGAACTTTTTACTCTGAATAATCTCTATCACTGTTTGAAAAGGAATGCGACCCATGTCTTCGTCATTCAAGTTGATAAACATCGCTGCACACACGTCGATCGCTGCAGCACGAAGTTTCACTTCACTAAAAGCTTCTGCCTCACTCAAATAATCAACGCATGTGATATCGCAAAAATCTTTTTTTATAAAATTCGTTGCGACCTTGCGTAGAGCAGTGATGCCGCATTCCTTGCCTAAATATCGCAAGGCTACAGCACTTTTCGACGTGAGCCCTGCTCGGAAGGCATCTGTGTTGTGGTACATAAAGTCCAAAAAGAGAGGAAAATGCGTCGCACCACCTTGCAAGAGTTCAAACGTGATATTGCTTTCATTTTCGTTAATACTTGCATTGATTTTTTGTCTTATTTCTTCGCTGTTGTATCGAGGATTACATGTGAATAAAATCTTGTGTACGGGATAACAATCAACATTCTCTTGTCCTTCCTCACAGCACATTTCTTCTTCTTGCTTGACACCATTAACAGCGAGGTTGCCTGTGCTCACTATGGTTTCTTCTTCCAACCCCTTTTCTTCTTCTGGTTTTAAGTCCTCATCGTTAGCGTTACGTAATGCCACTACCATGTCGCCTGCGCTACCTACTGAGCTATCCTCGAACCGTTTATCTTCTTTTAAGCCCACACCTGCAGCGATATGTAATGATACGAATTTTTCTTCCGATTTATTTACATCATTATTTCCGGGCCCTTGTAATGATACGAAGTTTTCATCCGTGCTCTCTTTAGGTAAATTTCTCTGTACTATTTCTTCGTTGTCGACGATATCTTTGTTCCCTTCTAATGTTTTCTCGACTTCTTTGTCAAGAATTTCAACTGAATGATCCCCACCACGGTTGAATTTCTTATTCTCACCATCATCACCTTGATTTTTGCCAATGTTCATGTCACTTGTCGAATCTGAAATGATCTGTATGATTTGACATTCGGTTTAATTAAATACAAGTATCAACGATGCAGGGTATGAGGTTATCACGACATGAATGCGCGTGCTTACCTTTACTCGAAACAGGAAATCGCAGAGCTTTCCATCCCGCCAATTCAATTTTTCCGTATGCTTCTTTTTCGGTGGTGTACTGACTACTATTGCTTCTTCCTTTTCCATATTCATTTCCTCGTTCAATTCTTCCGTAGTAGCATCCGCTAGGTTTCTAGATGGTGGCCGATCTGGCGTGAAAATATTTTCTGGAAGAAGATCACTCGACTTCACACTTAGTTCTTCGACATTTGTAGCTTCCCTTTCTGCTTCTTCTTGAAGACTCGATCCATCAGCCCTTTCTTCTTTGCTAGATAAAGCTTCTTCATTTGGTGCCACAATATCTTCATTTTCATAGTCACCAGAGTCATTGACATCCATGTTCAACTCTTCAGCAATTTTATCCCCAGTGGTTTCTTCTTGCCTTTCCTCGTCTTCTTCTTCCCCAAGTAACGCTTCACCGTCGTGTGAATCATGTACGAAGGAGTTATACAGTTCCACGCTTACTTCAATGCTTTCGTCAAATTCATTGTGTTGATTACCACAAAAATTCTCCTCAGAGTTTATCTGTGAGATAACCCCCTTACCGTGGTCCTTGAGAAAAGAAGTGCCTCTATGCCCTTCACTGTATTCATCGCTGACAAAGGACGTTGCGTCAACGATAGCACGTGATAAGGCGAACTCTGCAGCTTCAACGGCCGTTTCATCCGCCGTTACAAGTTTAATGAGATCATCGCTCGTAGACAGTTTGAACTTCAATTCATTTTCATCATTGAAAATATTTTCGTTAAGATTGCTTGTCTCCACATTTTTTAGTTTGGCAAGAGAGGCCTGTTCTATCTCCGCCTCTATCATTGCAGCCTTATCTACATTTTTACGAGTAATCTCTCCTTCTTTCTCTCCTTTCATCGAGCTCTTATCCTCGATATTGAATTCATCAACATCAATATCTACCTCTTCTTCTTCAATTTCTTCCTCGTGAGTAATTTTCTCTACATTATTTCTTAAGTCGTCAAAAGCCATATCATGTCTTTCTTCAATTTCGTTGTATGCAAACTCTGCAACTTGAACGGCCGCTTCATCCATCGATACATCCTTAGACAGATTACCGCTCGTGGACAGCTTATACTTTAACTCACTTTCATCATTGACCTCTTCCCCCATCACATCTTCTGTAAGACTGTTTGTCTCTACATTTATTAATACATCACGAGTAGTTACCTCGCCTTCCTCCGTCTTTTTCATAATAACCTTACTCTCATTTACAGAAGCGACTTCTTGTTTTTCCTTCTCTTTCATTATTTCCTTATCAACCTCTTCTTCCTCTTTTACCTCTTCGATTTCTTTCTCGTCCATTATTTTCTCATCTTCTTTCCTGAAATCGTCAACAGCGATCTCATATCCCCCCTCCACAACTTCTTTTAATTCTTCCTCATGCAAGTCATCAATAGCGACCAGACCTTCTTCCTCTTGCATCGTTCTTTCATCACCGTTGATCAAGTTTTCGTAAGTAATTTTTCCTTCGTCCTCCTCGCCCTCCTCTTTTCTCAATTCTTTATTTTCGTTGACAATTTCATCAGCTAACTCTTCTTCATCGTCTGTTACCACAGTTTCTTCATCATCGATATCCGAATCTTTCGTATGTGATGACGAATTACTATGATATCTGTATGATCGAGGCGGAGTATTTAACATGGAATTATCCTCCTCTTCAGTCTGATATTCTTCCGAAGATGACTCATCCTCACTTGGCAAATCATCATCACAGGTCGCACATATAAGACCACCTCGGTTTACAATGCGCTCCGGGGTCTCAGGAGGATATCGCATATCTTCGTTGTAATGGTTCTCAACAAGTTTTTCTCCGTTACCTTTTCGGCTTTTATCCTGCCGTTCGCACTCGTCGCCATCATCTCGACTATTCATCATATCAGTGACAATAGTTTGGTCAGTATGTTGATTATCCAAAACGTCGTACTCGTGGTTCCGTGTTTCAACCGGTTCAATAATTGCTTCACTTTTTTGATCATCAAGAGCGGCCTCGAAATCATGGCTCCGCGCTTCATCTAGTTCAATAGTTGGCTCGTTATTTTGATCATCCAACATGCTTTCATACTCTTTGCTTCGTGCTTCGATCTGTGCAACGTTTATAGCATCTTGATACAAAAGCTGGGCAGCATTTAGTTGACTTTCTAGTTTTGATTTCAATTCTGCTACAGTATCCATTTGGATCTTCAACTGCAAAACTGCGTCTTCATAATTCTTGGAAGTTTGCTTGTACATAAGGGATGCGACATCATTTTCAGCCTTGGCTATGCTGTAAGCGCCTACAACAGCATTTTGTATCCGTTCGTCTTGAGATTCGGCCAAACTGTTAAGGTTTGCGGTGGCTCGCCCGAGTACCTGGTTGCTTTCCTTTAACTTTACTTCGGCACCAGTATGTATTATTTCGGTTTGATCCTTTTTCTTCTTAAATTTCATGTTGTCGCGCTGAAGTTGTAGGTAATCTTGATATCCTGCCGAAACTTCCTCAATTGATTTCTTGGCTTCGAGACGGAGTTGCACAGATGCTGTGGATGTTTGAGTTCCAAAACTGTTAGTAGCCGCTACTTCAAGGGATTCGAATGTTTTTGATTGTAGTGATTGGATCTGTGAAAGGATTGATACTAAATGAGGGTAAACATGTAAATTGTGAGCTCTAGTTTGGCGGTCAAAGTCAAAGATTTAGTACATGTAAGTCTTAATTATATTAGCACATGAATTACATGTGTTACACATGTGTCATACATTGGATGTATTTAATGCAATATGAAAATATTTATGCTTTTTCGCTTAAATGTCAAAATATAATATGCCCTATGTTCGTCGGAAAGATGGATCCACATGCATTGTATGTTGTACATAGGGAAATAAAAAGAGTTTGTAGTTTGTAGTTCGGCTTCGTTTACATCATATCGTGACAGCTTGGCAAGATTCTTCCCATCTTCTTACCTTCATCACTTGCTGACTCTACAATTACCTCCAATTTATTGAAACTTGGTTGAGTATGGTGCGTAAGCCCAGAACAGTTGTTTGCAGAGGGCCGATCCGTCATGGTGGGATGGAGATGCTCTGCACTTACAATATTTTTTCCGTCTTAATAATGACAACTAAATTCGTCCAATTGGTCTGTTAAACAAACCAAATCGATATTTATATCATCTTAATTAATTATCTTCGCTGATACGCTACTATTTAACGGAGTAAGTTTCGACTTTATTTATGTAAATATGTGCTTCGAGGTTCAACGCAATTATATCTTGACGCGCACGCTTCCTCGTTCCTCGTTTCAGAAAACCTTTTACTACGAACACATCACACATCATACATCATCATGTTAAAAAAATCTTTACAAATCTCAATAATACATCATCGAGTACCGGTATGCACGCGATGAAAGTGCAGATTATTTTATTTTCTACTGCATTGTGGATCATTCAGTCCTCAGGATTTGCATCGTTTAGGAACAGTTTTCGAGTATCTCGCAGTGTTGACAACTTCTCACGGTGGGAAAATCCGTCGACTAATGTAGCGTCTCTTGGTGCGTCAGTAAAAGAAGATGAAGTAGAGACACAGAACGGGCCAATCATTGATAATTTTATCTCTCGCCTAAGTTCGCCCGAGAAGTTGAGTGCGAGGCAATGGCGTATCGTAGTTATTGGAAATGGGGCAATTTTAGAAACTACATCGCCTCTGGGTAAAATGAAAATGGGCGCTTCTCCAAAAACAGGCGAACGTCTCGTAACCTTTTCGAGTGAAGATAAATCATTTGAATTTCATTTGAAAATTGACCAGATAGCAAAAATATCGCTGACGTCTCGAACCAGGCCTGATAAGAGCGAAATGAGGATTGTCCGCATGATCAGTAAAGATAGTGCCCCAATTTGCTCGCTTATTTTACAAAGAGAAGATACGGCATGGTGGATGAAATTACAAGATGATTTCGGTGACAACATTTTGCTCTAACTTCAGTTTTGTTCTACACAATGAATGTTAAGGCGTTTAGAGAACATCTTACATAGATGTATAAGTTAGATATTCCGAGGTGCCTATTTTAGAAGCAACTTTTCATGTAAAGTTGAATGAAACAACTAATCCGAAGAATATTGTAGAAAGATGCAAATTATTTTTCAATTTTTTCCTGCCGAAAATCGAAGCACACGTTTGTGCGAGAAAATCATGTCGACCTACATTTCACCAGTCGATAGTCATGTTATCAATTACTTTGAAGATGTTCAGTTATCAAACATTTTAGGTAGCACAAGATGCATGCCGATTCTGATCAGACTTTCGGCTGGCGACGCTTTTTCCCTAAACATATTATGAGCTTCACACTTATTCCGTTCACTCACAATAATATGCGAACGTTCACTAGGGGTCACTTGAACAACTTTTTAAGTGGACTTTCTAATCTCCTTTCTCCCGTTTCATATTTCGAAGGAGAATATCCTGATGTTGTGCTTAACAACTCCTCTATTCAATTGATAAATGATTGTACACGAATTTCTCCACAACAACTGAGCCAACCTATTTCATGTCACCTGGATACTTATCGTACTATACTTGTCGACAAAAATTTAAAGCGATAAGGTGTATCGGTAAAATTTTAGCCAATTACATCTAGAATTCTCAGAATCTTCAATGATATCATTTGCGAAATTTCTGACTACAGGCTTGGATTCTGTAATTGCTATCCACGAAGTACGTTCATCTTTTCAAAGACGTCACCTTGATGTACTATATTATGCGCTCCAATCGTTATCATAGAATGTATTAACTTCAAAGCTGTTGATCTCATTGCTTCTCCAACTTCACGAATTTATTCCCTAAAAAATTCCAGTACTCATCTATGAAGAGGACGAAACTTATTTCGATACCATTAAGTGACTTTGCACGAGTAATGAAGGTGAAAGATAATTTCATTTCAAAGATTTTGAAGACTTAGCCCATGATATGATGACGGGGATCATCGCTGCGAAACGAGAATAACCGCATTCATGCAGCAAACTCGATGGTCTATAAAACTCGTCAATGCAAATTGATAAGTAGTCTATACAACCAGTTTGTAGCTGAATAAAGTCATCAATTGATGCATGCGTATTGCTATAACAATCGTTATCGAACTACCTTCATTCACAATGATTTCCGATCACGACATAACATGATGGCAAGCGACATAGAAATAGGGCCCGCTAATTTTTAGAACTTGTCGACAACCATCTGGATAACTCGAAATCAAAAGCAGGAAAGCATATGCTGTAACGAAGTAGACCTCTTGATTTGACGGTCAGTATCGGCAAAAGGAAGACATCACGTACATACTTCAACCACTAATCTAACTTGTTTCTCAGACAAACGATCACATTAAATATCGCTTTTCTCCTCAATCTTTCTACCAACAGCGACCAAGGATTTCGTCGAATAAATTTTTACCGAATCATGTGAAAGAAGCAAGTTGGTATACAACGAAGATATACGAATTAAGGGAAAGAAGGTAGATGTACGAACGAGAAAAGCATCTTCGTGTTAGTACTACGAGTCAATCATTACTGATTGGTAAAAGGAATTGCATTTGTAAGAATTCCCTTAGTAGCAACAACGAATAAATATTAAGGTGGCCGTGTATACCATTGTAAATAATGAATGTTACCAAGGCTTCGTCATGAAGTCACTGAAAAGGGCTGCAATCGTTTCAAATTTGATTATAATCCAATCAAGAAGACCGAACGACAACGTCTTCGCAATACATATATTGATATTTGAGACAACAGAAGTTTATGTATACTCTCTATGGCTGATTATTCAGCTGCTAAAGATATTCCCTCCAGCCTGTAAATGACTAGGCTCTCTGATTTTGTCGTAGCATATGCATTGTTTGCAGTAACGATGAGAATGTTGAGCATTAATCAAGCCACCAATATCATGGTCAAAACTTAGAAACATAAATTCAAATGATATGAACTTTATTACTATCAAGATCACGACTTTGACGACTTTCTCGAAGATTACACATACTTCCCTTCTTTGCTAAAAGTATCGCTTCTGGATGAAGCCAAACAATCTTCACGCAAACTTTCTTTTATCTCCTCCTCCGACCACCCATGATTGCCAACCTGGGCCGCAGAATGTAGCAAAAAGGATGTTTTTAGTCGTATTACTTTCCGGTATACAAACTTTTCCGCTACCTTTTTCGTCTAAGAATGGCCAACTGATCAGGACAGAAAGCGGGCATAACAGATACGACTATAGTAGAGGACTCTCCTTGATGGACGCATAGATTCGTTCTATGGTATCGCCGGGTCAGAGCCTGCGCTTTTCCAATTCGTAGCAGCAAACAGAAGATGCTCTAAATCAATGTCATCGTTGTTTCCATCATCTTTCATCCTGGTATTTCCACGAGCTCGATTGTCGATTTGATCTAATATACTTGAGCTGTAAGAGGGAGGAGGAGACATGGAATCTTCGTCGATGATCGTCTTCATAATTGTATTTTGTGTAGTAATGAAGTGAAGGTGAGTCAGAGTGGATTCGTTCCCGGATATGCTGGTGATCGGCACATTTTGGGAAAGTTGCACGTCTGCACGTTGCACTCTCTGATCTCTGAGGCACATTTTGGGGAGATTTATCTCATAATCCGGTTACCAGATATTATTGATATATCGACTTGAACTACCCACATGATAACTTTACTATAATGTACATATGAAAAGTACATGCAACGCGTTAAAATCATCTGAATAGTTACCAGAGTATAGATAAATCGACTTGAGCTACCCACATGATAACTTTACTATACTTTACTATATATGTACATACTATACATATGAAAAGTACATCTTCAGTTATTTAAGTTATATAATAAAAATGTAAGTTTACAATATATGTATAAACACATACCGGTACCGGTAATTAGATTCTTAGTTGTTATGTATTACCGGTACGGTTATTTTCATCTCCCTACATTCCTACATGTGCTGGTGTCGGTCATTCGGCTAAATCACTTAGAACTCTGCTCGGGTCTTCAAATATTGTTTAACATTCAAAGTCTCTAGCTAATTATCAATCTTCAGAAGTCTAAGTCCTGCTGTTGATAACACACTTATCAACAAAACCTGCAACTCTTTCCTAACGAAATCGATTCGACATACATTATGTTTTGAATTTTTCAACTTTACAGCTGCAGCTGCATACCGGATACCGGTATGTAAAAAAAACTCTCCTATTATTCTCTAAATTTACACCTTTTTCATATGGAGAAAAAAAGTTTATATTACCTTATACGTCACTCATATCAGCAAATGAATGATAACGTGCTTGTACGTATTAAATGTTTCTCTTACAGAAACCATTGAGGAGATATATGACTGCATATTATTTTGTCCTCTTGCAGCAAAGTCCTTTCTCGTTGGGTGTCACTGCTACTTCACTTCGCACTCCAAATATACAAACATTATCGAAACAACTACCGTCAGAAACAACACAGATAATGAAGAAGCTTGGTAGTATTGAACGAAATATAGAAAATTCCAACGAAAAATCACTGACGACTAATTATGATGGAGAAAGAGTTCTCAATGGAAATATGTTCGACATTGTGGTCAAAGAGAGAACTATTGTTATTGATAATTTTGATGTCCACACAGCGTCAAACGTGATTGTTTCGTATATGGTGTGGATGCGTAAAGGATCATACATAACACATGAGCTATCACCAACTAACTGGTATGTTGTTGGGTGTGGTGAAGCGCAAGGCTACGGTATATCTTTTCCAACTTCGTTGAACCCAATTAATGAGGTGTCACTCGATCCCTCGTCTGTAATGGGGCTATATATAACGTTCGAAAGACGCAATGATGAATCTATTGATGGTTATATGATTTACGGTGTCGGTACTCAATCAGGTTCAGTTAATGTGCAGAATGAAGATTTGCAAATATTGGTGGGAACTGCCAATACATTCTTGTTTGGCGTATATTTCAACCATCGGTATGTCAACAGTATATGAATTTTTTTGTCAGATCTTCAACAACTAACAATTAGCAATTATTTTCTGGTTCGAAGTGTATGGAATGGTTCCATATATTATAGAGTTATGTCAGAAGGGTCTTCAGGGGAGGCAAGTAATACACCGCGACAGTTGCAGGTAGGGTCAATAACTTGTGAACAGCCTACTACATTTCCATCAATGCGACCAAGTACAAGACCAACGAATATTCCTTCATATGTTCCTACCAAAAATCCGACGCAAATTCCTTCCCATCATCCGACGAATGATCCCATATTTATTCCTTCGTACTCTCCGACAAATGACCCGACGCAATTGCCTTCTGGTTCTCCTACCAATGATCCTACACACATTCCTTCATATAATCCAACTAAGTATCCGACCGTCAAGCCTTCAGATTTTCCTACTTATTACCCGACGGATAAGCCTTCATATGATCCAACTAAATCCCCAACACCATTACCTTCGCACTCTCCTACTTATCATCCGACGCAGCTTCCTTCATATGACCCAACTGAGATCCCAACACAATTACCTACGAACTTTCCTACTTGTCACCCAACGCAAATACCTTCCCACTTTCCAGCAAAATTTTCAACACAATTTCCTTCATACACGCCTACCAACGATCCTTCAACTTTCCCTTCAAGCTATCCAACTTATGATCCAACGAAAGGTCCTTCTGAATCTCCTACGAATGATCCCACTTTCACTCCTTCTGATTATCCATCACATGATCCAACGCACGTGCTTTCAGATCCTCCTACCGATTATTTATCAAATATTCCTTCCAATATTTTATCTTCTTTTCCTTCAGGTTTTCCATCTTACATTCCAACCGATTTTCTATCGACTTTTCCTTCCAGTGTTCCATTATTCCTTCCTTCCATTTTTCCATCGGTTTTCCCTTCTAGTGTTCGGTCATACATTTCTTCTAGATTTCCATCACGGAATCCCTCTTTTGTGCCATTTTCGTTCCAGTCTGCAGAAACTAGTATTCGACCAAGTCTGCGTTATACTACATCTTATCCGTCTATCAAATACACAAACGAGCCTACCAACGTTTCTTCACTTACTCCATCAATTAGATTTACTTCGGTTCCTATCTATAATCCATCGACGCAACCAAGCAATCTCGAAGAACTTGTTACGGTAGGGGCTGGAGGTAAGGATTAATTTACCACTGTGATACGTGCTTTTATATGTTTTCTTATCAACATATGTTGCAGTAATTGGAGCTGCAGCAGCAGCCTCTGCAGCTGCAAGCGCAGGTATTTTTTTCTAAAATTATCCCTCATTATTTTAATCTCACTCACCTAAGTCTTCTTCCTCTTAGCTGCTGCGTCAAGTAGTGCTTCTAGTAGTGCTTCTGCAAGTGCACCAGCGGCAACGGGTAGTGTAAACACAAAGACCACGCCTAGAAGTCCGAGATGTAGGGGTAGTCTTCATTTGGCCGACCTCGAACTCGAGGCCGAAAAGGCCGAGTTTATGTCTATTTGGGACAAACGAAAACTAGTTGTTAAACAAAAACGAGAGTGTGAAGTAGCCTTAAATGATTGTTCAACCGCAAATAAATTATTTGAAGGCATGCAGAATGGCTACATTGACGATAGATTTTTAATATGTCCACAAACAAGCAATGCCATGATAATTACTACTCTTTCTTCAAGTGGGCGAGATAGGATCCAACTATCTGTACGTAAAGAACTTTCGGAAGATGAATGCATGCCAAATTCAGTTGTCGATGTAGCATATGAATCAATGTCAACGAGATATGAGATTGTAGGATAAATAAATCTCATCGATATCAACATACCACTGTTTCTCGAAGAAGTATTTCATAAAGAAGGTAAGTATAATACACAATCAAGTTGCTTTATAATAATTTTCCAACTGCATACATCTGTTTCTTGGAATAATTTAGTTTAAAGTTTTGGTAGGTTATTATAACTACTAATGGGAAGTACTTTACTGACAATTGTTTGAGACCTGACTTTGTAATTGATTCTCTAGACATGACTTCTTTTGATCACCACGTCTTAGGGTAATAAGGCTTTCCACCCAAAAGAATTTGTAAGTATTTTATTAGATAAATCCATCCACAAATGCAGGCGAAACTCCATATTTGCGCACTGAATAGAGAAGACCCCCTTGTCTGTATTTGTGGCTAGATCTGAAGGTCAAATTAGGTGATATGGAATGCAGAGAGATACGCAAAGATTATTAGAAATTCATCAATATGCTGCTGAATATGCTGTCTTGCGCACCAATAATGCCATGATGCCTTTCAAGGCATGTTACATGATATGATATAATGAGATTGAAGATTTTCAACAGATGATTCCTGTACATACTTCAAATAATCCACGTGGAGCCCAACTTCAGAATCTAATCTTCATTCAAAAACTAATTTTTTCTCAAATGTATCATTCCGTAAATTCTCATCGAGATAGGGGTCCGTTCGAATTATACAGAGAAAGTGTTGAGAAGTTTGATAAGTCATGGGGGGGAAATATAAATAGTAAAAACCTAGCTCTACCGAGAGTGCGTAAGGACGCCTGATGCTCCTCGTAACAAAATCAATATCCCAATAATAATCCATTCGTGTGCGTACACCTCTGAGCAAGCCGTTTCCAAGGCTCATCACATCATCAACAGTTGAAAGTGTATTGACTAAGATAATGGTAGCGCTATGGATTTCGTTGAATATCTGTACAAAATGGTAACAATGACTTTCAGCATATTTCTAAATTACAAATAAAACCTCGTACATCATAAAACGTTATTTCCAAGAGATATACCCGGTTTTATCCACATATCTGCCCTGAACTTTCACTCCCCCGGTAAAGACGAGTGGATGCCAAGAAGATTTGCGACATCCAGATCGAAGTCCCAAAAAGTGTATGTGTGCAAGCTCGTAAAATTCTTCACGATACAATCTTTAGTCACGCCGGTAAAATGCAGTCGGTTTATGACAACCATATTACCCAAAACAAGTCTTCGTGATAGATTTAAAAGAAACGTTATTATGAACATTAATTGTTTGGTACGTATGATATCATAAGCGTAATAAAAAGTCGACATAATGATTTTAATAGTCTTATGATACCCAATTCACCTAAAATACATAATCTGACCATAGAGAGAGGCAAAAAGAAATCGCCATGTGAAGTCTTTCATCGATGATATCCACCATGGTGATAACCCCCTTGTGATCGATGTGCTGCTTGCTCAGCGGCGGCCATACGCTCTTGAATTGCTGATCTATCATAACCCTCATCATAAAGCTGACGCTTAAAATCATCGCAGAGAATCTCTAATGCCTCGCCTAAAAGTTTAAACTGTTCTTCAGCCCTTTTTCTATCTTTGTCCGTAAATTTTATTCCACTGTAACGATCTGGGTGCAAATCCTTCGCCCTTATTTTGTACTGTTTCTTTATTTCTATTGTGGAGGCAATTCTAGGAACTCGAAGAAGTGAATAGTAGTCGGGACGGCTTCGCTTACGAACTTCAAATTCTGCTTTTTCATATGCTTTGCAAATAGAAGTACTACTTGATCCCCATATTTCCATTAATGGAGCTAATTCCTCAAGGGCATCTTCGTCCCGTCCAAGTCCATGATAAGCCTGAACCTTTAGAATCCATGCACGTTCATTGTCATCTTGTCCGTATAATGCTCTGGCACAGTGTCTTAACGACTTATCGTACTCCTTTAGTCTCAAATGTGCCTCAGCTTTTTCGGTATGCAAAATTCCAAATAACTTTGATTTCACCGGAAGAGTCGGCGACTGTTCGAAAATGGTTTCATAAGCTGTTACAGCCAACGAAAATTGTCGATGAAAAGAATACTTTCTGGCTTCTTTGATAGATGCATGTGTCGTAACACACTTCTTCAGTGATCGTTTTGCTCCGTTCAAATCTGGATCAAGTCGTAATGATTCCCTAAAAAAAATTATACTATTTTCAAATTCTCCATCCATAAACATACACAATGCATGCACTTCATAAGCCTCCGCAAACATTTTATCCTCTCGTATTATCTGTAAACTCAATCTAAGTGCTCTATCAGTGAGGCCAAGATAAACTTCCGATCTTGCTGCAAACACAATAACGGGAAGAGCTTTCGGCGTCTTCTTCAAAAGATTACCGAAAACTCTGGCGGCATCTGCAAAATCTTCATCTTCAAAGTGACGAATTCCTTTTCTCATTTGATCGCGTAAAGTGGCTATGCGTTTGAACTCCTTGGACAACTTGCTAGCCATGGTACTGCTCGTATCTATTCCAGTCATTAAACCAGTGTATGCTTCCTCGAACTTACCCATGCAATCCGCCTGAGCTTTTGCGCGCCTCACATAAGCTTTGACGTAGCTAGAGTCAATGCTCAATGCTTCGTTACAATCGTTAACACACAACTCATACTGTCGTAATGATAAATGAGCGGCAGCACGATTCGCAAAGAGGGTGGCAGCAGTATGTTTTTGAATGTTTTCAATATTATCTCTGTGATCTTCCATGCGATTCCGATCAGAATTAATCATTGACAGCGCCTTTGAATAGAGTTCAATGGCATCACGATAATTTCCAGCCGAAAACTTAGCATTCCCCTCATCCTTAAAAGAACCAGCTACCATTAAGGCCTTGGAACGTTCATCTGAAGAACCATCACATTTCAAACCTTCCACTTCGGAATTTTTGCTATGTGAATCCATCTCGTTCGAGTGTTGATGCGCCGAATCCGAATTCAAATGAACTTGTAGGTCCCCATAATCACCCTTCCAACTGCATCCACAAACCTTCGACAACGGACAATTCACACGAACTTTCTTCAATACTCGAAACGCAAGCGGCTCATAATCTTCCAGCAATTGTACAGCGGCACATTTTGTCACCATCAACTTTCCCGTACACGAACTTCTACCACCATCCGAATGTGACGGACCGTTCCGAAGCAAAGAGGCATTGCACGTGGGACATCGAAGCCGATCTCGACGAACACTCCTATTCGGACGATTGTGACTGTGACGGATCCAAACATTCGGATCATCCTCGTCCGTGATTTCGAACCAACTTTCGAGGCATCGACGACAAAAGGTGTGACTGCAGGGTTCTGTTACAAGAGCCTGACTTAACTCCACGAGGTTGGTGCATATGTTGCAAAGAAAGGAGCCGTAATGACTCTCATCACTCAAAATTTGTTCCTGTGTCAGTCCCATGGTGCACAGTTAAGCCTGTTTATTTGCTTTGTATATATTAAAAAATAATATTTGTACACAGGTATTAAATACTTGTATACTGTAATCTCTGTGCGGCAGTGGTACTATATGAACTTCGACATTAAATGTATAAGTCAACAAATATTCTGGATTCTGGATAGCAGGTGACAGTCAGAGTCAGTTGGGAGTTGGGAGTTGGGAGTTGGGAGTTGGGAGTTGGGAGTTGGGAGTTGGGAGTTGGGAGTTGGGAGTTGGGAGTTGGGAGTCGGAGGTATCCAATGTATCCAAAGGGTAAAATTTAAAATTCGCTTGCCGGGTATACGATTTTTGAAAGTTCGGAATTTCGGTTTTCGGCTACACACATGCCGTAGCCGTAGTTTAATACTGCTTTGAAAGCTAAACAATGATGATCCCCGCTTGGGATTTCTGACTGCTTTCAATGATGACCATCCAAAGCATGCGGGTTTACTACCACACTTGAAAACTGAACGTCTTACCCGTTCCCAGGCCAATGTAAGGCACAAACTCACATCTCATATCACGAAAGGAAAACATCTCTAAAATGGCACAGGGAAAACTAAAAGTCAATGCCAAGAAGAAATCAGGCGGATCACAGCGAAGGCAGAGCGCCGTTTCGAAACGCTCGAAGAAGGGCGCACGAACGTTCAATACAAAACGAAGTCACAAGGTGGGCCTGGCGAAGGAACAGGCTGCTGTCAGCCGAAGTATTAACGTGAAAAATGAGGCTTTGATTGCCAGCAAGGCATTGGGAAACCGAAGTACAATATTTTTGGGTGATCTTAAAGCTGCTGGACAAGCTGAGCTCAAGAAGCAACAGCAAACGAGACGAAAAGAGGTGGATAAAAATACTAAAAAGAAGTATATAGAACGTGCAAAATCGCAATTAGAGAAGCTTGGTCGATGAAATTATGAAGACGCTAACAATTTTAGATTATGTTAACTTTTTGTCAGCCATGGAGCAACCTAGGTTATCAAACGGAATTCGTTTACAAAGAAATTATTGACGTTACATTATTCCCTGAGTCGTTAAGCAGAAGGTTCCGAAGGTGTTCCAATATTGGCTTTATCTGCAACTACATTATCATTATGCATTGCTTTGTGTTGAGAATAAGAATAGTCCTCGATTCGGAATATGTAATGATTTATGTTTTGATCACATTCTCTTATATATATACGTGTAGGTCGACACTTTATTTTCGTATATCTAACTTTCTATATAATTCTACTGACGAAAAAAAATTCGTCTAACCAGTAGTTGCCTTTTTGTCCCTTTTCCAAGGAGTTGTTTCCAAACTTATGTAGAGACTTTGTTCAAAATATTTAGCTCCATACGCCTAAGCGGTAAACGTCGTAAATAAAGGAATCTAGGGTTTATCCAACTTTTTTACAGGCAAGTTTCTTTCTTTTCCTTTGCTTGGTATGGATGACATGCGAACTAAGCCTTCGCTTGCGAGAAGCGACTTGACGCCATCCCAATCTCTGCATTCTTCCCACTCTTGATCGTCAGGAGTTCCCAAGCTGTTCCCACGTGATAAAGGATAACTGCCAAGTGTTGCTGGTACACTCCCCAGGCTTCCCAACCTAATCAATCCTAGACTAGGTGCCCGTCTATCATCAGCAGGTAGCAGTCCAGATGAGATACTTTCTACGCGTTTCCAAGGGGCACAAGCGGACGAGCTAGAACGTAAGAGACCTGTGCTTGGAACGTGTTGAAGCTTTGAAGGATTATCACGTGCGAGAAACGAACGAAACTCTTCCTTAAGCTCCTGTACATCATGTTGAAGATCCGATACCTGACCTTTTAGTGCTTCATTTTCTTTTTCTAGGTACGCAACTTTCTCACGAAGATAGTCCGTCTGAATTTTTGGGTCATTATTTGTGGACCGATGAATTTCATGAAGTAAATCTCTCCGATTTTTTTTAAATTTCTTTTGGTCATGACTATATCGAATTGCTCTCAAAAACTTCTTGTTCGCTTTGCTTTTGCTCTGCTGAGTTACCGCCACTCGTACAAACCCGTAATAATTTAATTGTCGCTTAAAAGACTGAAGATTGCAATCGAAGTATAAATTAAGAACGGTCTGACTAAACATCTGAGAGTTTTTAATAATAAAAGAAGCATCGTCGTCATCGCACCAAGACACTATTTTGTCGTTTTCATCGCAGTCATCGCTCAGCATGTTGAACAACTTTAGCACGAACGGTTGGACACGCATCATAACAACAGATCGAGACGATTCGCTTGTTTCGCTAGTGATTGGTAAAGCTGTTCCCACCCGGTCGACGTCTTTGTAAGGTGCTTTTCGTTTTACACTCATCTTGAACGATCGTCATTAAATAATTTTTGTGCGATGCTCGATTTGAGATTTTTGAGTTCACGTGATTCATTACGCAAGAAGAGTGTAATAGTTGCGCGTTTATACGAGCACTCTTGTTACAGGCGGAAAAATTACCGGTAGACTCTAGACTCTATGAATCACGTATCAAGTTGAGGCTGTAGAGTTGTTAGCTTGGAACGAAATGGAAGTTGAGAGAATCTTCGCAAAAAAGATAAGGCCGTTTACATGTGTACTCTTGGGTCTACAGACGGGATTCTTTTTTTAAGAATTTCAGAAGTTACAAGCCTACGTTCAAAATCTTCACGTCCGTACATTGTACTCCTCATTTTGACAAACACCTTTGGAATGTTGACCATGAGGTATTTGTGGAAAGTGTAAAACGGACTTTAGTGTATGGTTATACCAATTTCAACCAATTTCAACACATGTCCTTTGTTGTTTTTGATGAAGATCGATATTTTCTCCGCACATAATAAATATATTATAAATTATTATGTGTTACGGTGACCAAACCCGAACCTCTTTTCTGTTTCCTTTCTATACATACACACGTATTAATTTACACGGTAATAAGTTAATCCGAAGTGTTGACAGTTGAATGGCCTTCAAATCTAACTCATCTCGCGTTCAATTTTAAGCAATTAAAAACGCATCAATTTACAAACTGCGCGACAACAGCTACCTTTTTCGCAGCGGATATAAATGCGTTAATGTAAGGCGTTGTTGACAGGGATTGCCGATCATGGTCGGGCATAAGAAACGTAAGAACTGCGAAACGATTGATTTGTCAATTGATAATGCCTGTAGATGAAACATTGAGATATGTCAAAAGAATTAGTTGACAATGTGAACATTTATCTTTAGTTAAACAAATGTCAGGAGAATTACTTGTTTAGTTGTTCTTATCTGCTTATTTATACTGATACCGTTGGAAGATGACTTATTATGAATTTTATATCTTTATTTATAACAGATTCGTATATGAAATTACGTGTATACCATACCCGGTATTATTTTTTAGTAATGTACATGTATTAATACTGTGAAAACGAAAACGAAAACTAAATTGGGTATCAAGTTCAACGTTCTCGAAACATGCACTCTGTTCAACAACACAATACAAACTTGAAAGTCAATTTTTCAATTCTAAATAACAAACAAATGCTTCGAAGTATGAATTTTAGGTTGTTTTTAAATAATTTTCGACAATTGCAAAGTCACAGAATGGGGCACCAGAATGGGCACTTTACTTATATTCCTTACTCTAAAACCTTTAACCATCCACGAAGGTGGAACATTTTGTCGTTAACGTCGTTTGTGAGTGTCTAAGGGAAATCGATCTTGTAAAGGTGGAGTTGAAAAATTCAACAAATAGTTTATATATTACAAATGTAGCTTTATGAAAAGAACGCAACGGCAATACGTTTGTCAAGAATACATTGGTGGATTGTTTATTATTGATAGCAGATATCCTAGTAGGAGAACAGCAGTACCTCAATTCAAGAAACTGCGAGTAGAATGAAGTGACTTTGTTTCAAGTGACTCAACTTCTTACGAAAAGATTCTAAGTTGTTTGATATTTGGAGAGGTATACAGAGGATACTCAAAATTGGTAAAAGACTGCATTGGGTTGAAGTAGCATTGAGTAATGTTGTACGATACACAGATACACAGCTGGTTTTTGCTTCTTGACACTTTGGATTGAAATCGTAAAACATACGAAAGAGACGATCCTATCACATGACGGCTCAATGAATCATGAGGATCTGAACCACCTGTGTCGCAACTTCGGTCATAACGCTGATTGTCGTAATTCAAATCACACTTGACCATTTACATTTTACATGATAATTCGTGATAAGGAAATGTTAAAAAGAAATTCTGTCCTGACCTCACTACACAAGCTAGAACCTTTTATTCCCCCCAGAAAATTGAAAAATATCGTACTTTTCACACCACTACTTTTTTTTGTAAAATTTAAAAGACAAGTTCAGAATAGTTTACCCCGACACAAAACTCATTCTCTAAGCAATCTGTTGAGGTCACTACAGACATGTTGTACCATTATACTGGGAGCCTATACAGATCTAAATATACCATCGTGTATGCTTATGTAATTTATTTTTTATTCTTCCGGGAGAAATATCTAGTAGTTGATATCTTGAAGTAGATTGATATCAACCTTCCCTACATCGACAAAAAATGGATCTCCAGATGGATCCCTTATCGAACCAGGTATAAACTTTAATTGTCCAGAAAAGTTTCCGGATGAAATTCCCGCGCAACTTTCATACTGAAATACACCAAAAACTTCCTTTCCACGCACTCCTACATGGTGATCATCTCGGTAACCGCCCTCGAACAAAAGTGGGTAACGTCCAACAACAGCGTCACCAGAAACTCTATCTACTGTATTCGTAGAATCATTATAAAATTCCCAATGTCGTGACTTCAACTGGCACGTTTCGAACCCTCGCTGATCAGGTGACAAATATCCTTCTTCACCTTGGGCTAAAAGACGTATTCGAATCGAGTATGTAACGGTCAATATCTCAACTGCAGCTAGTGATGAGGCAACAACTTCTATCCCGCGAGTAACTTTTCGGCTTGAAAGCGGTGATCTCACAGTTGGAAAAAGGGAAAGTAAACCAAATGGAGTACCATCTTCAGTCGTATTGAAAAGTGACGGATTGATTTGGTAATGCCTCTGCTCTAACCTTCTCGCAAATTCCTCCATCCACAAAAGCCCTACTTCAGCTTTAGTATCACTCTCATTGCATTTATAAACGGGAAGATCATCTAAACCCCTGCATTGCACGCAGAAAGTACCTACCGAAGAGTTGAACCGGGTCCATTTTGGATGGGCATGATCAAAATTGAAGGAAATCACAGATTCGTCTAATCTTAAGTTTAAAGCCGACCTCAACATTGAAGAATGATCTGTCGACAACAGTATTGTCGAATTTTGATGATCATAAAAAGAATATGCTCCGAAGAACGGTGCTGCTACCGTTAGCGCATTCTGGCCGTCACAAAATGCAAAAAGAGCTTCCATAGCATGAACTGTCTTGAAATCTGAGTTTAGAGGAAATCGTCCATCTCTACGACTTACTCCCGATGCCAAGGTATTAAACAATATATTGCCGAAAAGTCCGCTGATATCAGACATGCACCATTTCCCAATTGCATTCCAGACAGCTGCCGCTCGAAGGAAGCAGTTCGCATTGATTTTATTCTTTCGGCCATTGTTGATATTATCATTTCGCCCATGACATTGAAAAATTGCATCTGCTTTTGACCAGTGCTTCCAAGATTCGAGCGCACTCGACGCCATAAACACACACCTCTCATCCAAAATAGTATAACCAAAAATGGAGGTGTTCACCGTATCATCTTGCGACTCTTCCTTTCGAATGCCCAGCGTTTTCAGATAATGATCTGTTCCTTTCAAATCAAACCCGAAATCTCTATGCAAGGCTTCTCGCCATACAATATCCGCTTCTCCATTCGTGGTACAAAATTCGAGAAGGTGTTTCGATGCGGCCCTCACTTGCAATACATCGGAAGATTCGAGATAGGCACAGATTTGTGTCATCACGGACGGTGGCAGGTCGCAAAGTTCTGTCATTATGATTTCAAAATTCTAAAATGATGTACGTTGTTAGATGTAGGATGAATGATTTGTATTCGGTCGAGGGAAATAAATAATATAGATTCTTGATTTTGTTGAAAGGCCTATCGGTAGCTACACATGTATTACATGATGAATGATGTACTGTGAAGAAAATTTTTCTAATTTGTGCAGTAGCACTGTAACTAGGGTGACGGGCAGATGTGGCAGATGTCTGCCCCAGTGGCACTGCCACCGCCACCTGCCACGAGCGTGCCACCCTGCCACTTGAGGGTCGGTGCTGTCATGGTGGCATATCTATAATTCAGCAAATTTCACTCAATAATAGTGTCAATGATACATATA
>Ga0115008_10000802_pt1 | contig 24497 bp, 21 predicted proteins | sample FraStrMetagenome_FD_87164 | JGI IMG/M metagenome (GOLD analysis project Ga0115008, IMG submission 87164) | Marine eukaryotic phytoplankton communities from Arctic Ocean - Fram Strait ARC3M Metagenome | ecosystem: Environmental > Aquatic > Marine > Oceanic | place: Fram Strait | collected...
AAACCAAAACCAAAACTAAAATGAAAAATTTAAACACCGTTGCTTTTCTAGCACTCTCAATCCTTATTCTCGCTTCGTGTTCAATGGAGAAACGCCTTTACAATAAAGGCTTTCATGTGGAGTGGAAAAAGAACTATAAAGGGACAAAACAATACGCTCAAAAAAATGTAAAGGAAGATAACTCAAAGGCGAAAACACGTCTTGAAAATCCAGAATTATATCAGCAAAATAACACGACAGCCTCACTTGATGAGGGGTTAAAAGAGGTTGTTGGTAATACGAAAAAAACGGTGTTGATTAGCGCTAACGTTGAATCAAACACACCGCATCAGATTGCACATCAGCAAGTTTCTAGCACTGTGAAAGGCAAAAAAGAAACGCGAAAGCAATCTACAGTTGAAACGCGAAACAAAAAAAACAAGAAAACCTCTGGAGACTCTGGTCTCGGCGGAAAATCTCAACTTATTGCACTTATCCTTGTTCTCCTTGTTGGTGGATTAGGAATACACAGGTTCTATTTGGGACACATTGGTATAGGTGTATTGATGTTGTTGACAGGAGGTGTGTGCGGGATTTTACTTATCATCGATTTGGTCCGAATTATTACAGGTGATTTAAGGCCGAGGTATGGCGACTACGATGAAACATTTTAAATTGAAACGGTATTTTTACATCGCTTACTTGTTCTTACTTCTAGTGGTTCCGGTAGGCTTTGTACTATTGCCGATAAACTTTTTTGACACTGGACAATCGGTCTGTTTGTCCAGTGTTTTTTTTGATGTTTCTTGCTATGCCTGTGGAATGACTCGGGCATTAAAACATTTAATCTGTTTTGATTTTTCTACTGCTTGGGAGTATAACAAACTTGCTTTTGCCACATTACCATTAATAATTTGGCTTTGGGTTGTAGAAGTTTTCCGTGTTAAAAATAAATTAAAAAAGTGATACCAAACTAGATTGATTGTACGTTCACAAAGCCACATTGATTTTTATAATTCAAAAACCTTTATATCTTTATACGATGAAAACACTTGTATTATTATTTTCCGTTTTAACGTTTACTGCAATGGCACAGTCTACCTCTATTTTTGATTATTCGTTTGTTGATATTGATGGCGAAACAGTTTCGCTTAAGCAATTTCAAGGAAAAAAAATACTGTTTGTTAACGTAGCATCAAAATGTGGGTTTACAGGTCAGTATGCGGCACTTCAAGAGTTACACGAACAATTTAGTGAAGGGTTAATTTTAATTGGTTTTCCTTGCGATCAGTTTGGCGGGCAAGAACCAGGTTCTGAAAAAGAAATTAAAGAATTTTGCCAAAAAAGATACGGTGTAACGTTCTTAATGGCATCTAAAATAGATGTTAAGGGAGAGAATCAGCATCCGATTTATCAATGGTTAACTCAAAAAAACCACAATGGGGTTGAAGACAGTGAGGTTGCTTGGAATTTCTCCAAATACCTAGTGAATGGAAAAGGAAAATACATTGGACACTTTGGCTCGAAGGTAAAGCCACTGTCTGTCAAAATTACAAACTCATTAGACTAAATTTGACTATTTATTTAGACATAAGCGCAAGTTGAGCGCAAAAAAAACCTGCTCATTGAGCAGGTTTTTTTATAAAGTATTTTTTAGCAAAACTGCTTATAGGCCTGTGTAAGGTTTTCAGCAATCATTTCTGATGTTGCTCCCTCAATGTGATGGCGTTCTAAAAAGTGAACTAACTTACCATCTTTGAACAATGCAATTGATGGTGAAGATGGAGGGTAAGGTAAAAAGTGCTTACGAGCCTGATTTGTAGCCTCTCCGTCAACTCCAGCAAAAACAGTTGCTAATGTTGTAGGTGTTTGATCGTTATTTAAAGAAAGCTTAACTCCTGGACGCATGTTTCTCGCAGCACATCCGCACACCGAGTTAACGACCATTAATAAAGTTTCTCCTTCGCTATTTTGAACCATGTCATCAACTTCAGTAGTTGAAGTTAATTGGTTGAACCCTACGTTTGCAAGGTCATCCTTCATTGGTTGTACTAATTCTGGTGGGTACATAATTGTTTGTTTTTTTTATAAAAACAAAGTTACGGATTATTTTTCCTGTAGTAGCGATTTATGTCAACTTCTGGGTCAAGTTTGTCCCCTTTTAATAAATAGTTTACAAATTCTTTTGAAACGAGTGGGGCTAGCATATACCCTTTTGCACCAAGGCCATTAACTATGTGGTAGTTTTTATGTTTGTGGTGTGTTCCGATAAGCGGGCGCCTATCTCTTGTTGTGGGGCGTATTCCTGCCTCTTGATCTAAAACCTCTACCGTTTCATCAATAATGTATGATAGATTCTCTAACAACTCGTTTTTTGCCTCAACGGTAACGTGTGTGCTTGGGTCATTCCACTCGTAGGTTGAGCCAATCTTGAAGGTTTGATTTCCCTTGGGAAGCATGAAGCATTTTCTATTTAAGGAGAGGTTTTCGGGGAGGGTTAGCGATTTAATGGTTAAGGTTTGTCCTTTGGTTTGGTCTAAAGGCAACTCGCCAAACAACGGACACTCTTTGTTTAAGTAACCCAAACAAAACACAATTTCATCATAGAGCACCCCCTTGTAAGTGTTCTCTGCAAGTGAGTTATAATCAAACTGTTCATGAATAATTTCACCTTGCGTTTTAATCCATTGTTTTGTGTTGGTTAAAAAAGAATTCACTTCAATGAAATAGGTTTCTTTTAGCCGTGCTGATCCAAATGGGTTTTTAGCCCCTGGATAATGCATGTCTGCCTTGGTAACTTTGTGCATATACAGTTCAAAGTCTGCGCGTTTTTCTTTTTCTAACCAAAAGTCTCGTTCTTGTTCTGAGGAAAACAAACGACGAATAGGAACACCGAATAAAAATGATGCGTTCGTAGTTTTTTCAAGGGAGCTATAAAATGTTTTTAAGAATGGGATAAACTCATCAACCCGCCAACTTTTGGTCATGCGCCTAAACACCAGCGGGTTAATCATTCCTGCGGCAATACGAGAACTGAAGTTTATGCCGTTATCAACGAGGGTAACCGACACCTTGTTTTTAATCAAATGTGTAGCTACCGAAATTCCAGATAAGCCAGCACCAATAACTAATATTTTTTTGTTTTCAATCATGCAATAGCTAAGGTAACAACACTAATGGAAAGTGTAGGGTTTTTTGAACGCAAGGATCGAATTATAGACTCGATGGTTGAACCGGTTGTAATGACGTCGTCAACAATAGTGACATGCGAAATGTTTTTAATGTTGTCGGAAACGGAAAAGATGGAGGAAACATTATCCCACCGCTCAAACCGATCTTTTTTGGTTTGCGTTTCGGAATGTTTATTGCGTGTAATTAAATGTAAATCGATAGGAATTAGTGATGTTTCAGAAATTCCACGGGCAATCACTTCGCTTTGGTTAAATCCCCGAAGAAATTGTTTTTTGGGATGTAAGGGAACAGGAATAATAATTGACGCAGTATGACAAGAGGGATGACTAGCTATTATTTTCCCAATCTCTTTCCCAAAATGGATGCCGACCTGCATGTTGTTTTTGTACTTGAGACCAAAAAGAATTTCTTGTGAAGCTTTGTTTTTTTCAAAGTTAAAGTGAGCGTATGTGCTTGTTATGTCTACTCTTCCCCAAAAAAGCTTATCCATTGGGGTGGGCTCAGTGTAGCTTTGAAAGTGTGTAAGCGACAAATCGTTCATACAGAAACTACAAATATGTCCTTCTGATGGGGCAAGTTCATTTTTGCATGCCAAACATGTATTTGGAAAGATTAAGTGGGCAATTGTTGTCCAAAAAAAGCGCAAGATTTGGGTTGCTTTGACTGTCATTGTTAAGGCTTAGTCCAATTAAAGTTATTATTCACAATTTGATGTTTAAAATATCAAAAATTAAGGCTTGAATTTGCATTAAATAGGATGTAAATTTATAAAACCTTATTGTAAATACCTGATGTTAAGGAGGGTGATTCAAAGAAGGTCATTTTTCAACAAATAAAGTTTATAGCACTGTGAATATCTTTGTGTGTGCTGTTGATAAATCGGCTAGTGACTGAAAGTAAAGGGGTTTAGAATCTGAATGTTGATAACGTTGCCAGATTGTGAATTTCTTTTAGTTGTTTTAAGATAGAAAAATGACAATTTTTGTGTGTCTCTTATAAGTAGGAACCTAACCGGCATTCGCTCATCCAATTTCCATAAGAGGAAACATAAATTTTAAAGGAACAAGCAAGGTGAAAAGCTCATTTTCGTCTTAAAACATATACGTTAAAACAATATTAAATGGCACAAGTAGAACCAATTTTAAAGGAGAACAACAACAGGTTTGTTCTATTCCCAATTGAACACGATGACATCTGGTCATTTTACAAAAGAGCAGAGGCTAGCTTTTGGACAGCGGAAGAAATTGACTTGGCTGCCGATCTTATTGATTGGGACACGAAGTTAAATGACAATGAGCGTCATTTTATTAAGCATGTGTTGGCATTTTTTGCAGCTTCTGACGGAATTGTAAATGAAAATTTAGCTGAAAACTTTTTGTCTGAAGTTCAATATACAGAGGCAAAGTTTTTCTATGGTTTTCAAGTGGCTATCGAGAATATTCACTCGGAAACATATTCACTTTTAATCGATTCTTACATAAAAGACACAGAAGAGAAAAAGGGCCTGTTTAACGCACTAGACACGATTGATTGTGTTCGTAAAAAGGCAGACTGGGCATTGAGATGGATTGATGAAGGTTCTTTTGCGGAGCGTTTAGTTGCGTTTGCCGCAGTAGAAGGGATCTTTTTCTCGGGTTCTTTTTGTTCAATTTTCTGGTTAAAGAAAAGAGGGCTTATGCCAGGCCTAGCATTTTCAAACGAATTGATTTCTCGTGACGAGGGCTTACACTGTGACTTTGCATGTTTGCTATACAACAACCACATCGTTGAAAAGTTGCCGATAGAACAGGTTCAGAAAATTATTTTGGATGCTGTTGAAATTGAAAAGGAGTTCATTTTAGATGCCTTGCCAGTAAAACTAATTGGAATGAACAGCGAGTTGATGTCACAGTACATTGAGTTTGTTGCAGACAGGTTGTTGATGGAATTAGGGTGTCCTAAGTCATTCGAGGCAACAAACCCGTTTGATTTTATGGAGATGATTTCTATTCAAGGGAAGACAAACTTCTTTGAAAAGCGTGTAGCAGAATACCAAAAGGCAGGTGTTTTAAACAACGATGCTGACCAAACATTTAGCCTAGAAGAAGATTTTTAATTAATTCGGTGCCAGACACTGACCACAATATTTATAAAACCAATAACAAGAAGCGCCCATGTATGTTCTAAAGAGAGACGGAAGAAAAGAGTCTGTGAAATTTGATAAAATCACAGCGAGAATAGTGAAAATGTGTTACGGACTTGACCCGTTGGTATCAGCAGAAGGGGTTGCGATGAAGGTTATCGAGGGGCTTTTTGACGGTGTTACAACTGTTCAGTTGGACAACCTAGCAGCAGAAGTTGCGGCGGCAAAAACAATTGACCACCCAGATTATGCCTTGTTAGCTTCGCGTATAGCGGTTTCTAATTTACATAAGGAGACTAAAAAAACGTTTTCAGATGTAATGACAGATCTATACACTTACGTGGATCCTAAAACAGGTGAAAACGCATCGTTGTTGGCGGACGACATTTATCAAGTCATTCAAGACAATAAAGACCGTATAGATTCAAGCATTATCTATGATAGAGATTTTAGATACGACTATTTTGGTTTTAAAACATTAACGCGCTCTTACTTACTTAAGTTAAATGGAAATATTGCTGAACGCCCTCAACAAATGCTGATGCGTGTTTCTATAGGTATCCATAAAGAGGATATTGACTCAGCAATCAAAACGTACAATTTAATGTCAGAGGGTTGGTTTACACACGCCACACCTACCTTATTTAATTCAGGAACACCAAAACCACAAATGTCTTCTTGTTTCTTGTTAACAATGAAAGAAGATAGTATTGATGGAATTTATGACACACTAACATCGTGTGCTAAGATTTCTCAATCTGCAGGGGGGATTGGCTTGGCTATTCACGACATTAGAGCGACAGGTTCTTACATCAAAGGAACAAACGGAACTTCAAATGGAATTGTGCCAATGTTGCGTGTGTTTAACGACACTGCACGTTACGTAGATCAAGGCGGAGGAAAACGTAAAGGATCATTTGCAATGTACATTGAGCCTTGGCACGCTGATGTTTTTGACTTCTTAGATTTGAAAAAGAATCACGGTAAAGAAGAACAACGCGCAAGGGATTTATTCTATGCGTTGTGGGTTCCAGATTTATTCATGAAACGTGTGAAAGAGAACGGAGACTGGACCTTAATGTGTCCACATGAATGTCCAGGATTGTCTGATACACACAGTGCAGAATTTGAGGCTTTATATACAAAGTATGAGTCTGAAGGAAAAGGAAGAAAAACAATAAAAGCACAAGATTTATGGTTTAAGATTTTGGAATCTCAAATTGAGACAGGAACACCATATATGTTGTATAAAGATGCTGCAAACTCAAAATCAAACCAACAAAATTTAGGGACAATTAAGTCTTCTAACTTATGTACAGAAATTATTGAGTACACTGCCCCAGATGAGGTTGCGGTTTGTAACTTAGCATCGTTAGCGCTACCAAAATATGTAACTGACGAGGGAACATTTGACCACGACAAGTTATTTGAGGTAACCTATCAAGCAACGTTAAACTTGAACAAAATTATTGATGGAAATTACTACCCTGTTCAAGAAGCTGAAAATTCAAACATGCGTCACCGTCCAATTGGACTAGGTGTTCAAGGACTAGCTGATGCGTTTATCCTTATGGGATTGCCGTTTGAGTCGGCAGGAGCAAAAGCATTAAATAAAGAGATTTTCGAAACAATTCACTATGCCTCTATGACGGCCTCTAAAGACTTGGCGAAAGTTGACGGGCCTTACGAATCAATAAAAGGTGCGCCAATTTCTAAGGGGAAATTTCAGCATGACCTTTGGGGTGTTAAGCCAACAGATAGATGGGAGTGGGATGTTTTAAGAGGGGAAGTTAAGAAGCACGGAGTTCGTAACTCACTGTTATTAGCACCAATGCCTACAGCTTCTACAGCTCAAATACTTGGAAATAACGAATGTTTTGAGCCTTACACATCTAACATTTACACAAGAAGGGTATTGTCTGGAGAGTTTATTATTGTAAACAAGCACTTATTGAGAGACCTTGTAAAAGAAGGGCTTTGGACAAAAGATATGCGCCAAAAAATTATGGTAGCTAATGGATCTGTTCAAAACATAGAAGCAGTGCCACAAAGGCTTAAAGACCTTTACAAAACTGCGTGGGAAATTTCTCAAAAAGCAATCATTGATCTTTCGGCAGACAGAGGGGCATACATTTGCCAGTCTCAGTCATTGAATATTTTCATGGAGAATGCAAACTTTGGAAAGTTGACATCTATGCACTTCTACGGATGGGAAAAAGGATTAAAAACAGGAATGTATTACTTACGTACTAAGGCAGCTACGGATGCAATTAAGTTTACCATTGATAAATCTGCGGTTCACGAGCCAACAGTTAAGTCAATTGAAGAAGCTCAAGCAGAAGTTGCGTGCTCTATTGACAATCCAGACGATTGTGAAGCGTGCGGAAGCTAAGAACAATTAAACCTTGTTTAGGTTAATAATTGTGTCGCACTAATTAATTACAAAATAAAAAGCCTTTCAATTTATTGAAAGGCTTTTTTCTAAATAGATTTTGATAAAAATAGAACAATGCTAGGGTTAAAACTTCCAACAGATCCACGGTGGGCGAACATCGTAGAGTCAAACATATCCGAAATTCTAACGGATCACGCTTGGTGTGAACAAAAAGCCGCAACAAACGCAATTTCGATTGTGGTTCATAATTCAGAACGGCAAGACCTTGTTACCGACATGTTGACTTTAGCCAAAGAAGAGTTGGAGCACTTTGAGCAAGTACATAATATTATTAAAGAACGCGGACTGGAATTAGGCAGAGAGCGTAAAGACAGCTATGTAAATGAGCTGGCAAGGTTTATGAAAAAAGGATCTGGTAGGGTAGCATCTCTGGTGGATCGGCTCTTGTTTTCTGCAATGATTGAGGCACGCAGTTGTGAGCGATTTAAAGTGCTGTCAGAAAACATACAAGACAAATACCTAGCAGATTTTTACAGGGAGTTAATGATAAGTGAGGCAGGCCATTACACGCTTTTTTTAAAATATGCGCGAAAATATGGCGAAAACCTAGATGTCGAAGAGCGCTGGCAAGAATGGTTGGCGCACGAGGCTAGTATTATAGATAGTTACGGAAAAGGAGAGGCTATCCACGGGTAAACCCTTTCGGCGCTTCTTTTTTAAGCTCCTCATCCACAATAAGAAGTTCTTCAAAAAAGGATTGTCCAAACGCTCGAATAAGCGGCTCTTTTAAGAATTTAAACACAGGTACATTCAGTTGGTCTCCACAGGCGCATGCGGGAGCACAGATGTCCCAAGAACTGTAGTTTAACGCAGTAAAATCGTCAAATTTCTTTACTCGAATGGGGTATAAATGACAGCTTATAGGCTTTTTAAATGTAGTTTTCCCTTCTTTATGAGCCTGCTCAATGGAACATTTAGTTATTCCTTTATCGTCAAAGTAAACAAAGGCACATTCCTTTTCATTAACCAATGACGTTACAGCATCATTTTCTTGATCCATGTAAAAAACACCTTGTTTGTCAATTACCTCAATGCCCTCTGCCCTCATATAGGGCTTTATTGCCTCAATGTCATCTTCAAGAATTGAAATTTCTTCAAGTGTTACTGGCGCACCAGAGTCTCCGGCAATACAGCATGCGCCTTTACATGCATTTAGATCACAGACGAACTTACGCTCAAAAATTTGCGTGGAAACCACTTTATCTTCAATTTCTAATAACATGACCGATGACTTTTTACAAAGGTCTTAAATCAAAGTGTAAAACGAAAGTATTTGCCTATAGAAACTTGACTTTTCAAAAATTAGAATTATATTTGACCCGTAGAATTTACAGTATTACAATAAACGAGGGGACAGTGTCCCCTCTTTTTATAAGCAATGATTAGTAAAAAAACAGTATTAGAATTAATAGACGAACGCATTGAGGAGCTAGACAATGGGCTTTTTGTAGTAAGTCTAACTATCTCGGCATCAAATGTTATACGTGTTGAATTAGACAAGCATGAAGGAAACGTTGCGGTTATCGATTGCATGTCTGTTTCTAGAAACGTTGAGCATAATTTAGACCGTGAAGAGCAAGACTTTGAGATAAGTGTTTCTTCTGCAGGCCTAGATCAAGGCTTACGCGTTTTTGCTCAATACAAGAAAAACATTGGTAGAGATGTGAAGGTGAAATTGAAAGAGGGTGGTAAAATTGAGGGAACGATGATTGCCGCTACTCCAGAAGAGATTACAGTTCAAACGTCACGAAAAGAAAGAATTGAAGGAAGGAAAAAGAAAGAAACAATCATTGAAGACCACGTGTTGGATATGGCAAACGTCGCAGAGACAAAAATTGTTATTTCATTTAAATAATAGTGCTGATGCAATTGCATCTAGAAAACAATAATTAGTAAAACCATGGATAGCTTAGAATTAGTTGATTCGTTTTCGGAATTTAAAGAGTTAAAAAACATCGACAAGCAAACGATGCAACACGTATTAGAAGATGTGTTTCGCGCAATGCTTAAAAAGAAGTTTGATACAGATGAACATATTGATGTTATTGTAAACATTGATAAGGGAGATGTTCAAATTTTTATCAATAAAGAGATTGTTGATGATGGAGAGGTGGAAGATGTGAACATCGAAATACCATATTCTGAAGCAATTAAAATTGAGCCTGATTTCGAAATTGGAGAAGAGGTGACAGAAGAGTTTAAATTCGCTGATTTTGGGCGAAGAAACATACTTTCCTTACGTCAGAATTTGATTTCTCGTATAATGGATCTTGAAAAAGATTACTTGTACAAGTTGTACAAAGAACGTATTGGTGACATTGTTACAGGTGAGGTTTATCAGGTTTGGAAGAAAGAAATTATGATCCTTGATGATGAGGGGAACGAGTTATTACTTCCTAAGTCAGAACAAATTCCTTCAGATTACTTTAAGAAAGGAGAATCAATTAGAGCCGTTGTAGCTAAAGTTGACATGAGAAACAGTAACCCTGTTATTATTCTTTCAAGAACAGCCCCTGAATTTTTAGAGCGTTTATTTGAACTTGAAGTGCCAGAGGTGTTTGATGGTTTAATTACAATTAAACGTATTGTTCGTGAGCCAGGAGAGCGTGCTAAAGTTGCTGTTGAGTCTTACGATGATCGAGTAGATCCTGTTGGAGCTTGTGTAGGAATGAAAGGTTCTCGTATTCACGGAATTGTTCGTGAGTTGAAAAACGAAAATATTGACGTAATTAATTACACAAGTAACCCTCAGTTGTTTATCCAGCGAGCATTGTCTCCTGCAAAAATAACATCAATTGAAATTAACGAAGAAACAGCAAGAGCAAAGGTTTATTTAAGGCCAGATCAGGTTTCTTTAGCAATTGGTAGAGGTGGTCATAACATTAAGCTTGGAGGAAAGCTAACAGGATATGAGCTAGATGTTTATAGAGAAGGTGAAGTTGATGTAGAAGATGTAGATTTAGAAGAATTTGCGGATGAAATCGACAGCTGGATTTTGGATGAACTGAAAGCAATAGGATGTGACACAGCTAAGTCTGTTTTAGATCTTGGAGTTGAGGATCTTGTTAAAAGAACTGACTTGGAAGACGAAACGATACAAGAAGTGTTTAAAATTCTAAACGCTGAGTTCGAGTAGTCTCGTCTCAAAAAGGTATCTTTAGGCACACAAGATGTTACGTGTCTTGTAAAACATACGTAGAATAAAAGTAAATTAAGGACGCACAATTTTATGGGCAAACCAATTAGATTAGGAAAAGCAGCAGGAGAGTTAAACGTAGGGATGTCAACCCTGGTTGAATTCCTCGAGGGTAAAGGGCTATCGATAGATGCAAGCCCAAACACGAAGCTTGCACCGGAACAGTACGACATGCTGCGTACAGAATTTGCTGCGGACCAAAGTTTGAAAGAGCAGTCTAAAAACACGAGTGTTACTCACGAAAAGCGAGAGACAATTTCTTTACGAGATAAGAAAGAAGAGTCTGCGCCTAAATCAGAGTCGGTTGAAGAGCCAGAACCAGAGCCAACACCGGTTGTAGAAGAAGTTAAGGTTGAAGAGCCAGCGCCCGTAGCTCCAGTAGTTTCGGAAATGGTTGAAGAACCCGTAAAAGAAACACCTGTAGCAAAAGAGACTGTAGAGGTTAAACCTTTAGAAACTAAGAGCAGTTCATCAGAAGATGTTGCTGGATCAAAAATACAGGTTTTAGGTACAATTGATTTAGATAAAATTAATTCAAAAACACGACCAGATAAAACTAAAAAACCGGCAAAGAAAGCCCCTGTCAAGGAGGTGAAACCAGAGGCAAAAACTGAAGCTAAAGCTACAGCGCCAGCTGCACCAAAAGCCAAGAGTTCCGATCCAATTCCAACAAAAGAAACGGAGACAATTCGTGTTGAGCGAACAAAGTTAACCGGACCAAATGTTGTCGGTAAAATTGTTCTTCCGGTTGAAAAGCCAAAGGGACCAACTCAAGCTGAACGCAGAAAACGTAAGCGTGTTCGTAAAGTTGATACTACAAAACAGCAATCTCAGCAGAATGCTGCTAAGGATAATTTAGCTAAAGGAGGCCCAAATAGAGGTGGACCGGGAGGAAAGCCTCGTGGTGGATTTAAAAAAGGAGGCCCAAAGGCACCTAAGCCAGAAATCACAGAACGTGATATTCAAAAAGAAATTAAAGATACTTTAGCACGTCTTTCTAACAAAGGAGGAAAGTCTAAAGGAGCGAAAAATAGAAAGGCAAAACGAGAAACAGTTGCCGCTAAAAGATTAGAAGAAGAGGCACACGCAGAATTACAAGAAAGGGTATTAAAGTTAACAGAGTTTGTTACGGTATCTGAGCTTGCTACAATGATGAGCGTTAGCTCAACAGATGTTATTTCAGCTTGTATGTCTCTAGGCATTTTCGCTTCGATAAACCAACGATTAGATGCTGAAACAATTCTAATTATTGCTGAAGAATTTGGCTTTGAGGCTGAATTTGTAAGTGCTGAAGTACAGGAAGCAATTCCAGTAATTGAAGATAAAGAAGAAGACCTTGAGTCACGACCACCAATTATTACGGTAATGGGTCACGTCGATCATGGTAAAACTTCGTTGTTAGATAGAATTAGAAATGCGGATGTTGTAGACGGTGAGGCCGGAGGAATTACCCAGCATATTGGTGCGTACAGTGTAAAACTGAATGACGGTAGGGTTATGACATTCTTGGATACTCCTGGTCACGAGGCCTTTACAGCAATGCGTGCTCGTGGTGCTCAAGTAACAGATGTTGCTGTTATTATTATTGCAGCAGATGATGACGTGATGCCACAAACAAAAGAGGCCATTTCTCATGCTCAAGCAGCAGAAGTACCAATGGTATTTGCCATCAATAAGATTGACAGACCAGGTGCAAACCCAGATAAAGTAAAAGAACAACTTTCTCAAATGAACATTCTTGTTGAAGAGTGGGGGGGTAAATATCAGTGTCAAGAGATTTCTGCAAAGATGAACTTGAACATAGAGGACTTACTAGAGAAGATACTTCTTGAGGCGGAGTTGTTAGACCTTAAGGCAAATCCAAACAGAAATGCAAAAGGAACCGTAATTGAATCATCACTAGATATTGGTAAAGGTTATGTGACAAACATGTTGGTTGAAACGGGAACTTTACGTATTGGTGATACTGTTTTGGTAGGGCGTAACCATGGTAAAATTAAAGCAATGCAAGATGAGCATGGTGCCAACCTTAAAGAAGTGGGTCCATCTAGACCTGTTTCGGTATTGGGTATAAATGGCGCTCCATCTGCCGGTGATACATTCCACGTTCTAGATGACGAGAAAGAAGCAAAAGCGATTTCAGTTAAAAGAGAACAGTTGTACCGTGAGCAAGGACTACGTACAACTAAACACATTACACTTGATGAAATTGGACGTCGTCTTGCAATTGGAGACTTTAAGGAGTTGAACTTAATTGTTAAGGGAGATGTTGATGGTTCTATTGAAGCACTTTCAGATTCGCTGTTAAGACTTTCTACAGAAGAAATTCAAGTAAACATCATTCACAAAGGTGTGGGTGCTATTTCTGAAGCAGATGTCAATCTAGCTTCTGCATCAGATGCAATTATACTTGGTTTCCAAGTTAGACCATCAATGCAAGCAAGAAAACTAGCAGAATTAGAACAAATTGATATACGCTTATATTCTGTGATTTATAAAGCAATTGATGAAATTAAGGCTGCAATGGAAGGGATGCTTTCTCCAGACATTGAAGAGAAAATTGTTGGTACTGCTGAAATTAGAGAAACATTTGATATTTCTAAGGTAGGTACAATTGCAGGGTGTTTCGTTACAGATGGGATCATCAAACGAAACTCTAAGATTCGTATTATTAGAGATGGAATTGTTGTTCATGAAGGGGGCTTAGGATCTCTAAAACGTTTCAAAGATGACGTTAAAGAAGTGAAGAACAACTACGAATGCGGTCTTAATATTGAGAAGTATAACGACATTAAAGCAGGAGATATTATTGAAGCTTACGAACAAATAGAGATAGCTAGAAAGCTATAGGCTTTTTGCTATTAAGTTATAACATTTAAAAAACGAAAAAATGATACTAGGTGTATTCGGTCCTTGGCAAGTAATTGCAATTTTAGTTGTCGCACTTCTTTTGTTTGGTGGAAAAAAAATTCCAGAGTTAATGAAAGGACTTGGTAAAGGAGTTAAAGAATTCAAGGATGCTTCTGCTAAACCAGAAGAAGATTCCAAAGAATCTGAAGAAAAATAATAAACACGCTTTACGATGTTGCGAACCTATGCTGATGTAAAAAAGAAACTTTCTACAGGCGATACACTAATGAGTATCCTTGAAGGGTATCTCTCGGCAATAGAAGCAAACAAAGATTTGAATGCTTTTTTGGAAGTGTTTGAAAGTTCTGCCAAAGAAAAGGCAGCATTGGTCGACGAAAAGATTAAAAATGGAACCGCTGGTCGATTGGCCGGAATGGTTATCGGAATTAAAGACAACCTGTGCTATAAAGGACACGTTGTTTCGGCATCATCAAAAATTTTAGAAGGGTTTGAATCGTTATTTACAGGGACAGCCTTAGAGCGCCTTTTAGAAGAAGATGCAATCATTATTGGCCGCCTTAATTGTGATGAATTTGCAATGGGTAGTTCAAATGAAAATTCTGCATTTGGCCCAGTCTTAAATCCGGCAAATAAAAAAATGGTGCCAGGAGGCTCGTCAGGAGGCTCTGCCGCTGCTGTAGCCGCTGGACTTTGTACAGCTGCCCTCGGGAGCGACACGGGAGGTTCAATTCGCCAACCAGCAAGTTTTGTAGGTGCCTATGGTTTAAAGCCAACTTACGGGCGTATTTCGCGTCATGGGTTAATTGCCTATGCCTCTTCGTTTGATCAGATAGGAACATTTACGAATAACATTGAAGATTCTGCATTATTGTTAGAGGTTATGGCAGGAGAAGATGAATATGACTCTACTGTTTCTACCCGTCCTGTTGCTGACTATAACAATGTGTCTGAAGTTAAAAACCAGCGGATTGCAATTATCAAGGAGGGGTATGAGATGGAAGGAAATGACCCTGAAGTAAAATTGGCGATGGACAAGCTGATTTCTGGATTAAAAGAGCAAGGGCATACAGTTGACCTCGTTTCTTTCCCATATTTGGATTATATGGTTCCGACCTATTACGTATTAACAACCGCAGAGGCTTCCTCTAATTTATCACGTTTTGATGGGGTTCACTTTGGGCACCGTAGCGAGAAAGCGAACGGTGTAGAAGAAACCTATAAGAAATCGCGCAGTGAAGGTTTTGGGCCTGAAGTGCAACGAAGAATAATGGCAGGTACATTTGTGCTGTCGCATGGCTACTACGATGCGTATTATACAAAAGGGCAACGCGTACGTCGTGTTATACAAGACAAAACGATAGCTATTTTTAAAAATTACGATGCTATTGTGTTACCTACAACGCCTACAACAGCGTTTGAATTGAACGCAGTGAGCGACCCAATAGCAATGTACTTACAAGACATTTATACCGTTCATGCAAACCTTTCAGGAAATCCTGCCATATCGCTACCTATGGGTAAACACAGCAATGGATTGCCGTTTGGAATACAAGTTATAGGAGACTTTTTTAAAGAGAAAGAGATGTTTAACTTTTCGAGGCAACTGGAAAAAATATACGTGAATTAATGAGAGCTCTAGGAATAATAACACTACTGCTAATGATGGGCAATTCTTTTGCTCAAAATTCTCTTTTGACACCAGAAGACAGCATAGCAAGAAAACAACTAATTAATACAATTGAGCAAAGCTTAGACTTGTTTTATAAGGAGTATTCGCCTGAAGGAAATTACGACTCAATTATAGACGCGCTAAACTACGAGCAAGATTCGGTGCCAAGTTTTTCTAATGAGGTATATTGCGAGCGCTTGAACGCCATGAATGAGGCGAGCCCATTTCACTTAGATTGTAACGAATACACATTAAACACCATTAAGTTTTTTGCGAAAAAGCGAAGGGGCTTTGCGCGCGTTGTTTTAGGACGATCGAAACTATACTTCGACATGTTTGAGGCAAAGTTAACAGCGCATGACTTACCAATAGAACTTAAGTATTTAGCTGTAATTGAAAGTGGGTTACGACCACAAGTAAAATCAAGAGCTGGCGCGCTAGGTCTTTGGCAGTTTATGTATGGTACAGGCAGAATGTTTGGACTTAAAGAAAGTTCATATATTGACGAGCGTATGGACCCTGAAAAGGCTACAGAAGCCGCTTGTAAGTACCTGAAAAAACTGTATGGAATTTACGACGACTGGAACTTGGCTTTGGCAGCGTATAACGCGGGACCAGGGAATGTAAACAAAGCAATACGTAGGTCTGGAAATAAACTAAGCTATTGGGAGGTAAGGCCTTTCTTACCAAGAGAAACACAAGGATATGTCCCGAATTTTATAGCGGCAGCCTACTTGTTAACACACCATGCTGAGCACAATATTATTCCAATGGAGGCCACTATTCGTTACCCTCAGCTGGATACCATTTGTTTGAATAAAGGGGTTCATATGGCCTCAATTAGCGAATTACTTTCTTTTGAATTGGAAGAGGTGAAGCGCCTAAACCCAGTGTATAAAAAAGCATACATTCCAAAAACACCAAAACAGCAGTGTATTTCATTGCCTGCAATTCAAATCGGACAACTGGTTACGTTAGAGGATAGCTTGTATCGTTTAGAGAAAATGCGTTATTCGGTTTCAACAACAACTCCACCTAAAACCAATGGAGGAACTACCGCAAAAACATATACATACCACAAGGTTAGGAGCGGAGAAACCTTAGGGGCTATTGCGGCAAAATACGGGGTGTCTGTTGCTGAAATTCAACGTATAAACGGACTGCGTTCTACAAAAATATATGTCGGTCAACGCTTAAAGGTTAAGCCGGGTTCTGTGAGCACTCCAAAACCTCGAACAACGACGAGTAGAAAATACTATACGGTGCGTTCGGGAGACACATTTGGTGCTATTGCACAACGGAATCGTTTGTCTCAATCTCAATTAAAAAGATTGAACCCTAGAATAAACATTAGCAGACTGAGTATTGGTCAAAAAATCAGGGTTAAGTAAACACCAGCCCGATTTTGTTGCCTTTACTTAATAGAGAACACTATGGCAATAAGAGCATTTTCAATTTCAGCACTATTGGTGCTATTCTTTTCGTTCGGCTGTGAATCATCGCACAACGCGAATGTTACACGCGGCTTAAGTGTTACAGGAAAGGTTGGTGAAATTTTGGTTGTTTGCGATCAGGGAGTCTGGAATTCTGAAATAAAAAATCACTTAGATACAGGTTTGACCCATTGGATTATGCCTTATTTTCCAGATGTGCCAACGTTTCAGTTGGTTCATAAAACACCGGCTCATTTTACACAAGGGGTAAAGCGCTATAGAAACACCTTGTTTATTACTATTGACCCATCATATAAAGGCGAACATGGCTCAATTGTTAAGCGAACAAACGTGTGGGCAATAGGCCAATTGGTCGTAGAAATTACGGGAAAAGATTACAACCAGGTATTGGAAACGTGTAAGCTCGGCCTTGAAGAAGTTCACGCTGAATTTGACACCAAGGAATGGTCGCGAATTAAGTCGGATTTTTCTCGAAATAAGAATAAAAAAATCCGCGATGGGATTAAACAAAACTTTGGAATAAACATTGAGTTGCCCAGGTCTTCGAAACAGGTTTCAAGTCGAAAAAACTTTTGTAGAATTGAGTTCCCTGCAGCGTCTAGACCAATCGAATTTGTTGGGACAGGGACCGAAGATGTCGGCTCTATCTTTTCAGGCGTATTAATTTATCAGTACGATTATATTGACTCTTCTCAATTTCAGTTTGAAAACCTATTGGCGGCTCGAGACACCATGCTGAAGTATAATGTGCCACACGAGATAGAAGGAATGTATATGGGTACGCAATACAACGAATTTGTATACCCTGAAGGAAACATTTCAACAACAGCAGATGGAAAGTTAAGTGGATTTGAAATGCGCGGAATGTTTATGTTTAAAGGCCTTCCAAAACACAGTACAGGAGGTGCCTTTTGGGCGTATCACTTTAAGAACGAAGCAACAAATAAAATGATGTGCGTGAGTGGCTATGTAGACGCCCCTTCTACCACAAGCTGGACACATCCGCTGCGTGAAATTCAAGCGATATTAAAAAGTGTTGAAATTGTCCGATGAAGATTTCTGCAACCATAATAACGTTAAACGAAGAACGCAATATTGAACGGTGTATTTGCTCCTTAAAAAATGTTGCAGACGAAATTATTGTTTTGGACTCTAACTCAACAGACCGTACAGAAGAAATTTGTCTGAAACACAAGGTTACATTTGTAAAACGAGACTGGGAGGGGTACGCTGCAAGTAAGAACTATTTAAACACGCTGGCAAACTATAACTACATTCTTTCGATGGACGCCGACGAAGCTGTGGATGCAGAATTAGAGCAAGAGCTCTTAAAAGTAAAGGAAGTAGAATCTCCAGAACTTTACAGTGTAAATCGCATGACAAACTACTGCGGCAAGTGGATCAAACACGCTGGGTGGTATCCCGATGTGAAGACACGCCTTTTTCCAAAAGAAGGGTGTTTTTGGGATGGTGAATTTGTTCATGAAGAGTTGGTTTGCCCTAAGGAATTAAAAACCACTCAACTTAAAGGACACCTATCACACTATTCATATTATTCGTACAAAGACCATCGTCAACGTGCCGACAAATACTCTGTGCTCACTGCACAAAAAATGCACAAGGCCGGAAAGCGTGCCTCTGCCTTAAAACCATTGTTAAGTGGAGTTACTCGGTTTATCTCAATGTATGTTTTAAAGGCCGGGTTTTTAGACGGTAAAATGGGGTTTAAAATTGCTCAAATTAGTGCGCAGTCAAATGTGTTTAAGTACCAAGAATTAAGACGACTTAATCAAGCGAAATGAACCTATCAGGGAAACGAATTATAATTAGCCGTACAGATAGCATTGGAGATGTTATGTTGACCTTGCCGCTTTGTGCTTGGCTAAAAAAACGTTACCCAACCGTTTCAATTATATTTTTAGGAAAAGGATACACACGACCAATTGCGCAAGCATATTCCTTGATTGATCAATACGAAGACTGGGATATCTACGCAGGTTTGTCACGGGCTAAACAGCTCGAAAAAGTGAAATTACTAAAGGCAGACGCAATCATTCATGTGTTTCCCAACAAAACGATTGCTAAAATTGCCAAAAAAGCTAAAATAAGCGTCCGTGTGGGAACTTCTCATCGTTTGTACCACAACTGGACCTGTAACAAAAGGATAAGCTTTACACGTAAAAACTCAAGCCTTCATGAATCACAGCTGAATCATGAATTACTTCGTCCATTTGGGCTAAGTCAAATACCGTCTTTAGACCAATTAATTGAAACAACCCAATTTTTTCAAACGCCAAAGCTTGCGTTGCCTGAAAACTTAAGTGCGTTACCTGAGCTGACCTTACTTCACCCTAAATCGCAAGGAAGTGCTAAAGAGTGGCCAATTGAAAACTATTATAAGTTAGCTACAACTTTAGTAAACCAGGGTAAAACGGTCGTTTTTACAGGGACAAAATCTGAGGGAGATTTGTTTAGAGACAAGCTTCCAAAACATGAACGAATTATTGATTCAACAGGAACCTTAACCTTGGCACAATTGATCGTGTTAATTGGGCAGTCGAAGAACCTTGTTGCTTGTTCAACAGGACCATTGCACATTGCTGCATTTTTGGGCACAAATACGATTGGTTTATACGCCCCAAAACGACCAATTCATCCTGGACGATGGAAGGCTCTTGGGCAGTCCGTTTCTATTCTTGTAAATGATGAAAACTGTCTGGCGTGCGCCAATAAGCAAGATTGTTTTTGCATTGAAGATATTTCAGTGGATCGGGTAGTAGAAAAACTGGTTTAATTCCGTACTTTATCGCATCAGAAAAAGCATTTTAAATATCGTCTATTTGAACGTGGTGGTTTCACTTTCTGCATTACTTTTAAGTGCAGGATTCACATTCTATTTGGGAATAAATAACTGGATGAATTATGGCCTGTTTTCGTTTTTTTCAACCTTGGCAGTGTACAATGGTCAACGCGTTTTCAAATCAAAAAAACTCAACGAAACTCCTTGGTTACAGTGGGTTAGTCGCAATAGGGTAGTCTTAACTTTTGTTGTGGCAACGGCAACTATATCGGCAGTTTGGAGTTTGCTTTCGATCTTAAATTTTGGCTGGAATACGGCGGCTGTTTTAATTTTATCAGGATTCATCTCGGTCTTGTATGTAATTAAAATTCGAGGGAAAAGTTTGCGAGAAATACCCCATTTAAAAATTCATTTGATTGCACTTTCTTGGACATTATTACTGATTGTTTTCCCGATTATAAACGAGTCGATTTTTGTTTCGGCATGGGAGTATGGATTTATGCATTATTTGTTCATTTTGGGAGTAACAATTCCGTTTGATATTCGCGACTTAAAGTATGATTCTGTAAGTCAAAAAACAATCCCTCAGCTTGTGGGTGTTTTGGGAGCAAAAATGATTGGTGTTGTTACAATTTTTCTATTTGCGGTGTTGCTGGTTCAGGTTAATCCCTCTTTTGCACTAAACCCAATGTTCATAAGCGCAATTAGCATTCAAATTCTGCTTCTTATTTTCTCAAATGAAAACCGTTCTGATATTTACTGTGCGGGGTTAATCGATGGGGCAATAGGACTGTTAGGCCTTAGCTATTTTTTTTAAGTGCCCCGTTTTTCGGACGCTATGTAAAAAGCGCTTTTACAACCTCTGTTATTTTGGAGCATTGAACCAATTCAATTTTGAAGTTTTTTTGATCAATTCCCTTGTTGTATTTTGAGATGATGATCTTGTCAAACCCAAGTTTTTCAGCTTCATAGATGCGCTGATCGACTCGGTTTACAGGCCTTACCTCACCAGAAAGACCAACTTCAGCAGAGAGCGCTATGTTTTTATGAATGGCAATGTCCGTGTTAGATGAAAGTACAGCCGCTACTACAGCTAAATCAATTGCGGGGTCGTCAACCTTAATTCCGCCGGCAATATTTAAGAAAACATCTTTGGCTCCAAGCTTGAACCCACAGCGCTTTTCCATAACGGCCAACAACATGTTTAAGCGCTTGCTGTCGAACCCTGTTGAAGAGCGTTGAGGGGTTCCGTATGCGGCGGTGCTCACGAGTGCTTGAACCTCAATGAGCATTGGTCGCATTCCCTCCATGGTTGCTGAAATTGAAATCCCACTCAATGAATTGTCACTATTTGTAATCAAAATTTCAGAGGGGTTCTCAACCTGCCTAAGCCCGGTTCCAACCATTTCATAAATCCCGAGTTCATTGGTGCTCCCAAATCTATTTTTTATAGACCTTAACAAACGGTAAACATGATTTCGATCGCCTTCAAATTGGAGCACTGCATCTACCATGTGCTCTAAAACTTTTGGCCCAGCTAAAGAACCTTCTTTTGTTATATGCCCAATTAAAAAAACAGGAACATTGCTTTGTTTGGCATAGCGAAGAAGCTGTGCGGTACATTCTCGCACTTGTGAAATGCTCCCTGGAGAACTTTCAATTTGAGAAGAATATAAGGTTTGAATAGAGTCAATAACAAGCACTTCTGGCTGAACCGATTCGGCTTGCTTAAAAATATTTTGAATGTTTGTTTCAGTTAAAATGGAGCAACCCTTATTTTTAACCCCAATGCGTTCAGAGCGCATTTTGATTTGCTGGTCACTTTCTTCGCCAGAAACATACAGCAGGTTTAAATTTGGCGTTGTAACGGCAAGCTGAAGCAGCAAGGTAGATTTCCCAATTCCAGGCTCTCCACCAAACAGCACTAAAGAACCATATACGAGCCCTCCACCAAGCACGCGGTTTAATTCTGAATCACTAAGTATAATGCGCTGGTGCTCTTGGTGTTTTATTTCGCTTAGCGGTGTGGGTTTAGCCGTTTCACCAGATTTAGAAAAGGCCACGACTTGTGGCACTTGTTTTTGAACAAGCTCTTCAACAAAGGTGTTCCAATCGTTACAAGAAGGACATTTCCCTAACCACTTAGGAGTTTCGTGACCACAATTTTGGCAAAAATATGCCGACTTAACCTTTGCCATTAGACCGTTTTGTTTTGAAAAACTAAAGTTAATGAATCAGGTGGGTTTTTTCAAGAAAAATAAAAATTCACAATTTATCTTATCCAGCGTAGGCTCTGCGTCCAAATTGTCTGCATTTTCGCTTGCGACGTTTATTCTTTCGCTTGGCTCTTCTTGCCCTTTTACCACGGTCATTCCCAAGTGCAAGTTCGGTTATTTCATCGCATTGTTTTTCTGTTAAGGTTGCCGTATTGGCAGCGGCCGTGAAAGACAAAAAGAAAATGGAAAGTAGGAATAAGTGTTTCATAATTAGCTGTGTTATAGTTAACGGTAAAACTAAGTCGTTATTGTGCACATTAAAAATGTGTGTTAGCTCTGTAAAAAAAGTGCAATTTTTTAACCTGTTTTAAAACACCTTTTTTCACCCTAAAAAACGGTGTTTTTCTTCAGATTTTTGTCAATTTGTTCTTAACACATAAAAAAACAAAAATAGCTTAAACCCTTTGTTGTTGCTGGGATTATCAGTTAAAAAGATGTTTTTTGATAACGAACAAGATTCTTCATAGAAAAAGAAGGGAAAGCCTTTGTTTTGCTGTGATTTATAGTTTTCAAGGCGAACTTTTCAAAAGTTATTAACAATTAGATGTTTGATACGGGACTGATTCTACGTATTTATACGTAAAGTTAAAAATAGTTAATAGATGAATGGGCGTGGATATTCATTGTAAACTGTAAAATGTTCATCTGGTGTTCTAAACAATGCGCTACAGCTCATTTCTAGTTAGCTTTGGGGGATTAATATTTATTAACTAAATTTTTATTTATGAAACAATTTACGCTTCTGTTAGCAATTCTGACCATGTTCTCGTGGCAGAGTTACTCACAGACCTCAACGTGTGACTACACGTTTGACATGACTGATTCCTTCGGGGATGGTTGGAATGGAGCAACGGTCGATTTCGTTCAAAACGGATTGATTGTGGCTTCTCAAACCCTAGCATCAGGTTCATCAGGTACCGCAACGGTAGCCTTAGATGACAATGTTACAACCTATTTAATTGGTTCTTCTGCCGGGAGTTATTCTGGTGAGACTGGTTTTACGTTTAACGACCCTTCAGGGGTTGCTGTTGCTACCTTAGCTTCAGGAGTTGGGTATGTATCAGGAGACACATTGGCTACATTTACAACTGTTTGCCCTGCGCCTCCAGCGTGTTTAGATCCAACAGCTTTATCAGCTGCAAACATCACAGATGTTTCTGCTGACTTAAGTTGGACAGATGCAGCCGCTTCAGGTTCATCTAATGTAGAGTACGGTACTGCCGGATTCGCATTAGGAATGGGAACACAAATCTTAGGAACAGGGAATACAACAGAATCAATCGGTTCTTTATTACCTGCAACTGCATACGAGTTCTACGTACAGTCTGACTGTGGTGCTGATCAAAGTACTTGGGTTGGACCAATTGCATTCACAACAAATGTTTGTGATGCTGCAAGTACATGTGACTATACATTCAACATGGTAGATGATTACGGTGATGGATGGAATGGAAACGAAATTAGCTTCGTACAAAATGGAGTTGTAGTTTCTACACATACAATTGCTACAGGATCGTCAAACACTGCAACTATTACTTTATGTGATGGTGTTGCTACTGACGTTGTTTATGCAACGGTTGGTACGTATGCTGCAGAGATGTCATTTGATGTCGTAAATCCATTTGGTGTAACAGTTGCTTCTTATGCTGTAGGTTCAGTATCTGGATCAGCGGGAACTGTATTGACTACAATTACAACAACGTGTACTGCTCCAGCATGTGCAGACCCATCAGGATTAACTGCAACTATTACAGGTTCTTCTGCTGATTTAAGTTGGACTGACAATGCTGCTTCAGGTTTATCTAATGTTGAGTACGGTGTAGCCGGATTTACATTAGGAACAGGAACAGCAATTACAGGAACAACAAATACAACAGAAACTATTTCTGGATTAACAGCTGGAACTTCTTACGAGTTCTACGTACAGTCTGACTGTGGTGGTGCTCAAAGCACTTGGGTTGGACCTATTGCATTTAACATTCCTTTATGTGATGCTGCTAGCCAGTGTGATTTCACATTCAACATGACAGATTCATACGGAGATGGATGGGGAACAACAACAATGGCTTTCGTTCAAAACGGAGTTACTGTTTCTACTCAAACGTTACCAAGTTTAGCTGCAGGTTCTGCAACTATAGCTTTGTGTGAAAATATTACTACATATGTTATTGCTACATCGGCAGACTTTTACATGGACGAAAACGGATTTACATTAACGGACTCTTATGGTGTTAATGTTGCCTCTTTAGCTTCAGGAACTGTTTTTGCAGCTGGAGATACATTAGCTACGTTTACATCTTCTTGTGCTGCCCCTACGGCTTGTGCTGCAGTTGACCAGTGTGATTTCACATTCAACATGGCAGATTCATACGGAGATGGTTGGAACGGATACAGCTTTAGCTTTGTTCAAAATGGAATTACTCTTTCTACAGAAACAATTGCTTCTGGTGGTTCAGGAACTGCAACTATCGCTTTGTGTGATA
>Ga0115008_10000803_pt1 | contig 24482 bp, 24 predicted proteins | sample FraStrMetagenome_FD_87164 | JGI IMG/M metagenome (GOLD analysis project Ga0115008, IMG submission 87164) | Marine eukaryotic phytoplankton communities from Arctic Ocean - Fram Strait ARC3M Metagenome | ecosystem: Environmental > Aquatic > Marine > Oceanic | place: Fram Strait | collected...
CTAACTTGAGACAATGCGTGATTTCAGAATCAGAAAAATTTGTAGTATAAAACTCACTTAACCAAACATCTTCAAAGTCAGGTAATATATTTACATTTTGAATGTCAATTCCAACATTACCAGCTTCAATTAAACTATTTTTTTTTGTTGACACCTTAGTATTAGTATCGCCTGATTTCGAATCATTACTTAACAGGTCATTTATAGTTATAGTTTCTCCCTTCCAGTCATATCCTAATTTAATTAAAAAACTTCTAAATCTATCTCTTACTAAAGACGACATTCCTTCTGATGATATAACATCATCAACAGAGTTTATTTTATTTTTACTTAATGCATTATATGCATCTATTATTTTTTTACTCATATCAAAAACCGTTTAAACAAATTGAACAAATATTACCTTTTAATTTTGAATTATATACACTAGTAAAATATATTTCACCATCTAAATCGTCTTGTGGTTCTCTCAAACATTTTACACAACTGTCATTTTCCGAAATGGTAAAATTATATTTTTTAGATTCTAAAAACCTTGATTCTAATCTATTCTTTAATTCTTTTAAAAAGTATGATATTTCCAGACCACTTGAAATTCTATGATCAAATGAACATTCTATCCTAAAGCTATTTTTTTGAAGACTTGCAATTCCTAAAATAATTGAATTCTTACTATTTACTAGTGGTTTAAATGCGGTAATATCAGTTGAAAATAAATCAGAAATAGTTATTGTGTGATTAGTGATCTCTTTAACACTAAGTTTATTCTCTTGATATTTTATTGATAAATCAGTTATGCTATTTTCAATACTTTTTAGATTTAATTTGTTAGCATTATCAATAGTTCCAACCTTAAGTCCATTAATATTATCGTCAAAAGCGACACCAATATTAATGTTATTGTAAAGAATTATATTATTATTTTCATAAAATGAATTTAAATTTGAATGGGTTTTTAATAACCTAGAAGTTTCATGAATTATGGTGGGTAATGGAGTACTTTCAATAAAATTCTGAGCATTTTTTATTCCATCCATAGTTGCCTTGATATCAATTCCAAGTTGTGAAACTAATCCAGTGGAGTTTACATCTGACAAATAATTAATTTCATTGATTTTTGCTTTAGATAATTTTTTTAAAGACATTGAATCATCTATTAATGTGTCATTTTTTTTCGGCTTTACAGCTTTAATTACATCATTATAACCTAAAAAATCATTAATTTTTTTCGAATTCACAAATTGTTGAGAATTGAACTCTGATTTATTAATATTATGCTCTTTAATTAATTTCTCCGCATTTTTTGAAAATTTAGTTTTAAATTTTAAATTGTGATTGCTCTCTAAAACAGTTTCGGGTTCCTCAATATCAGAAAGTAATTTAGACTCGGAATTGGATTCATCATTCACAACCTTTTCATAATATTCAGTCTCAGACACGCTATTCTCAGATTCTATATCTTCAGTTTTTGCAATAAAATCTTCTGACTCGTATACTTCAAACATTACACTTCCTACAGGGATATCATCCCCTTCTTTACATTTAACATGAACAAAACCATTCAAACTACTTTCTATATCCACTATTGCTTTAGAAGTTTCTATTTCAGCTAATATATCACCTTCTGAAACTTTTTGTTTTTCTGTTACTTTGATTGTTACGACTGTGACATCGTCATCATTTACACTTTCTTGTGGAACAATTATTTTTTTCACGATTATATAGATTTTAAATAATTATTAATTTTTGATTTTGAAATCAATGCTAGTTGTTCTAAACTTTTTACACTTGGAATTGTTGTTCTAACAGATGACAAAGATTTATATCTCTTAGGTTTCAAGTTTTGTGACATCCATGAAATGTAATGATCACCTACTGAACCACCCTCAATACCCTCCTCTACAAAAATTACATTTTCTGCACTATTACAAGTTTCATATATAATTTTTTCTGGGATTGGATCTATTTGAGATAACACCAAAACTTTCACTAGTTTATCGCATTCATAAAAGTATTCATCTAATTCATTTATTATTAAATCAATATTACCCCCGTATGTTATGATTACAGTTTCAGGGATGTCATATTTTGGTTTTATTAGCAATGAGGGTAGGTTCTCGTCCGTAATTAAAAATTCATATTCGTCTGATATTTTAAAATTATCTTTTTTCCCATAATCTACTTTATTTTCAATTATTAGAGATGGGTGTTTTCGCTTGTAAGCGAAATCGTAAATTATTTTAGGATCAATAAATCTATTCAATGCATAAATCGAAAATTCATCCATTCCAATAAAATGTTTTTCTAAAGTCTGACTATGTGTAGGCCCATATCCACGGTGCCCTCCCATTGGGGTTCTAAATACAACTGGACAACTAACCTGTTTATTATACATATTATAAACTTTTGCAGAGTGATTTAAAAACTGATCAAATGCTAAAGCTGTAAAATCCCCAAACATAAATTCTGTAAAAGGAATAAAACCATTTAAAGCCAACCCATTTGAAATACCTGCAATTAGTTGTTCAGAAATGGTAGTAGGAATTACCCTATCTGTTCTTTTGGTACTTAAACCTCTTGTAGCTTTAAATGCACCGCCGTAGGGATCAACAATATCTTCTCCAATAAATACCACATCATCATTCTCAATCAAATTACTAAAAGATTCATTGATTCTTGTAATTAATCTTTTCGAGGTTGGAATAAAATCAGAATATTTAATTTCATTATTATCAATATTTTTCTCAAAATAAAGTTTAGGGTCTAACTCCTTCTGATTAGTTGCTAAATCAATATATTCTAATACTTCATCGTTAATTTCTTTATAGATCTTGTTATAGTAAACTGGGTCTTCCTTTGAGAGTATATTGAGAATATCTTTTTCTTCATATGATTTAATTTCTTTCTGATCACGATCATCATCACCTTTGGAATGTGCTTTTAGTCTGTAAGTATTAACAAGATGAAAAATTGGTTTTTTATTATCTCTAACCCAATTAATTGAATTTTTAGCTTCATCCATAATCTTAATATCTTTGTCAAAGGTATTAGATTCTCTAAATTCTATCCCGAATGACTCTGCTCGACCTTTAATTGAACCAGAGAAAACAGAATCTTTTGGTGTTGATTGAGCATACTGATTATTCTCACATACAATAATTAATGGGATGTTATTTTTTTGGATAAAATTCATTGTTTCATATACAACTCCTTCTCCCAAGGTGCCGTCACCAATGTAAACGATTCCTATATTACTATTATTTTTTAACTTGTTTGCTAATGAAAAACCTGCGCTCAGGGGTACAATTCCTCCCTGAATTCCATTAGAATAAAAGTTATCTAGCTGAAGGTGCTGACTACTACCCACTCCACCACAAACACCATTTTCTTTACCCATAAGTTCAGAGATCAAGCCTTTCCATTCTTTGGTGTAAGCTATAAAGTGGCCATGACAACGATGATTAGAAAAAACGAAATCTGATTTTTTAATCTGCCCTGCAAAAGCCGCAGCACTTAATTCTTGACCAATACAAGTATGTACGGTGCCATTCAATTTACCCTGTGAGAATATATCTAAAAAAGATTGTTCAACACATCTTATTCGTATAAGTTGTTTTATTAATCTGTGATTTAATTTTTTCATTGATTGATTATTATTAGCATAATTATGATACTTGAAATATTTACGATGATAGTGTTATTAAGTTTAATTTTATGAGAATACAACAGTTGATAATTGCTGAAATTAACCAGAGACATTACCAGTGTAATGTATATTAATAAAGAAGTTAAGTTTAAATCATTATTCCAAAAAAATAAAGAATAAAAAAGGGAAATAAATATAACTATAAGAAAAGATCGATTAAATGCTTTTAAAGATAGATTCTCTCGATTTATAATATTTTCATTCTGAGCTGAAATTACCCAAAGTAAAATTTGAAAAATAATAATAAGATGAATCTCCTTATTGTTTATTATAATATTTGAGATATTTGAATTAAAAATTAGCTCTGAAAAAAAGGCAGAATAATTCCATATTAAAAGACTAGTAAATAGAACTATAATAAGTGTTGTTGAAAATAATAAATCTAATTTCCTATACCCAGCCTCATAAATATTTTTAAAAAATGCAGTCGAAATTAATTGATGAAAAATTATTACTACAGCACTCATTCTAAATATTACAGAGTAAATCCCAACATCTTCATTGCTTAGAAAAGAACCTATCAAAAACCGTTGACTAGTGTAAATAAAGACTATAGAAACACTAAAAATAATAAGTTTAAGTGAAAAGTTTAAAACTTTCTTGTATTCATTAATTCTTAAATTTAGATTATCGATTTTTTTAAATGAATAAAATAAAATAAAAAAATTAATTAATAAGGTGAAGGATATTAGATAAGAGAAATCAAAACTAAAATCTGTAAAAAAAAGTAAAATTGAAAATAATACTAAGCCAATATAAAACAAACTATCGGCAAGAACTCCAATGGAACTATTTCCATCGGTTTTAAACCTTGTACCTAATTGCAAATACATAGTGAGAGTAATTGCAATAAAAATTGCTATTAAATAGTCATTGTCAAAAAATAAATTTACAGAATAGAAAAACACACTAATAACAGATAAGTAAAAAAGGTGTTTATAAAAAAAACTAGAGAATTTTACTTCTTTTTTTTTGATTAAAAAATATGGAATAGCTCCACTGAAACCAATATTCGTGAAATTTATAAAAATCATTGCTGTTCCTAAAATAAATTCAAAATTCCCATATATATTTATGTCATTAATAGTATTTGACAATATAATAGGGCCAAAAAAAACGGACACCTTGGCTATCAAAAAACATAATAAAAATATCAGATATTTATAATCTAATAATTTGTATAATTTATCTTTCATAAACATCTTCTATTTTATTGGATGTTTTTTTAAGTGTTTCTTTAATATCAAAATGATTATTCATAATCCTTTTGGGATTAACTGATGTGTATAGACCTTTATTAGTAATATTATTTGTGATATTTGAACCTGCGCCTAACATTACAGAATTACATATTTTTACTCCACTGTTAATTATAGATCCTGAACCTATATAAACATTATCTCCAATAATTACTTCACCATCAATTCGATAGCGAGATATACCCTTATAATTTAGCACATATCCATGTGTCCATATTTGACTTCTTAATCCAGCAAATGTTGAATAATCACCAACAATAATAGATTTTGTTAAATCTAAAAAATGAAATGAATTAACTTTAACAAGTATTCCTAACTCTAATTTTGAATATCCAGAAGTGATGGGTTTTTTTGCCCTTGTAATTGTGTTAAGTTTACCAACAGCTGCAGTTTTTTTCATGATTAAGTCAAATGGCCCATTAATAACATTCAATAAATTTATATAACATTTCTCACCCATTTTAAAATGATCTACATTAATAAAATTAAAATGACCAATAGTAACATTTTGATCTATAGATATCTTGTTAGCTATTAAAATTGAAAAACCTATCTTGAAATTTTTCCCAACATTTATTCTAAATAGCATTAAAAGATATCTAAGTACTAAATTTGGAGTGATAAACATTAAAAATGCTAAAAAATATTTTTTCATTTGATCCTTTTTTTAATTATTTAATTTTTTTATAAAACTCTATTAGGCATGCCAACTATCAGTGATTTAGGTGGGATATTTTTAGTTATGACACACCCAGCTCCAATAATACTATTTTCTCCAATTGTTACTCCACCCAAAACAATAACATTCGATCCAATCCAAACGCCATTTTCTATAATTATTTGGGAGGATTTATGACTGCTATAAGGAGGACCTTTCTTATAATCTAAACCAGCTGTCTCTATGGAAACATATTTAGAAACAACAACATTATCTCCAATTACTATAGATCCTTTAGCGCCAAGAGTACAATTAGGTCCTATTCTAGTTTTGTTACCAATTCTGATATTTTCTCCAAATTTTATTTCGGTGGAATAATGACAGGTACTATCACCACTGTTTCTGACTAAAGATTTGAATTTTAAGTTGGACCAAATTCTATCAAAAAAAGTTTTAATGTTTAAAATTATTTTAACAAAATATCTTACAAAAAAAATAGATGAAATAATTTGAATAATTTTTCTCATTTACTTTAATATTAATCTGTTAATATATTTATTGTATGAATGTGAAAATTCAATTGGTGTATAGTTCTCTATAGCTATTGGATTTATAGAATATTGAACTTGTAATAAGAGTCTATCATTATCTATTGGAAGAGTTCCTTTGTGGAATCCATATGAATTAACAATAAAGCAACTATACTTAGGTCTAATAAAATTAATAATATTTTCCTTACCAAAATTTTTAATTATCTCGTCGTCAGTATATCTTCCAATATATGTTAACTTATCTGATGATGTTGATCCTTTAACAAATGTGTGTGGACCATCATTAGGGCCAACATCTGTCAAATAAACAAATAATTTGCAAAATTTAATATCATCAACATCTCTGTGAAAAAATTGAGCGTCTTTTGCTTGTGAATGATTAGAAGTAGACCACCACATGTTAATATTAGAAATTGTTGGTACTGTTCCTAAAAAGTCTTGAACGACTCTTAAAACACTTGGGTCATTAGCTATTTTTAATACATTTTCATTTTGAGCTAAATCATTTCTAGAATACATAGCAACATGAGTATCTTCAGGAATATTATCAGCATCAAAAAAATGTTTTTCCTTGTCAAAAGGATCATATAAATTAAGTGCTTTGCAATTAGTTATTAATTCATCTACTAAATCTTTATTTTTAATTAATCCAAGTTCAGTATATCCATTTTTAATTAATTCCTCTACTTTCTGAGGTTCATTATTTATATTAAATAATAAAGAAATACCAGTTATACTTTCTTTTCTTTTTATAAATGACTGGAAACTTGCTAAAATGTTTCTTAATTTATAACTCTTCACTTGACGCATCAAGTGAAAATAAATATATTTTATTTTGTTCATAATTTAAGTTTAGTTATTGGCTTGATTAATAAAAAGGAGGTAAAGATATATAATCCATTAGCTCCACTAATAAAGTTGAATACAGGAAAAAATAAAATGACAACTGATAAATAAACATAAAGTAATACTGCAGAGTCATCATTTGAAATTAGTCTACTATGAATTCTTTTGGAATAAGCACCAAATAGCAATAAAAAAATAGGTGAAAACCATCCAAAATCAACAAAAATTGGGCCTAAAAAAGAAGTGAATATTCCATTTCGAGGCATTATTGTAGCATAATTGCTATTATCAGCCTTTTTTTTTATAATCTTATATAATATTCGTTTATATAAAATAAAAGTATAACCTCCGTATGTATGGTTTTTATTAAAATTATTTATTAAATGATTTAATTCTAACATTCCATGTAAATAATACTTAGCTGTTAAAGTATACGTGAAAAGTATATCACCTATGAAATCGTTATTATTTATTGTAAAGTCATTAAAATCCTGATTAGTAACAAGCATATTATTAAATCCTGACAACTCTAAAGTATGCTCTTTCAATACAGATTCATCAACAAAATCTATTGTTCTTTGAATAAAAATATTTTGCAAAAAAAATAAAAACCCTATAAATAAGCTGAAATAGAGAATCCCTTTTTTAAAGTTAAGTTTCAATTTATTTAAAATCAATAGAAATAGAACAACAAATACTATTGTTACTAATATTGAAGAGCGTGATCCAATTGCTAGTGCGTCTAGAACTTGAACAAATGGCATTATTAAAATTACAACCTTTATAATTTTATTTGTATTAATCTTATATTTAAAAAATAAAAACAAAACGTGAAAACTTAATGGAGATAATAAAGCTCCTACAATTCCTATAATATTTCCTGCGCCTTGGTCGAGGGAATCTCTATTTTCGTGAGCTGTTAAATCAAAATTCACTCCTCTAATAAAAAATTTATCAGTTAGTTTAAATAATACCCCAAATAAAGCTATCCAAAAAAATAAATAAAAAAGTTTAATACTTTTAGCTCTATTTATTGGATATGGTTTAATTCTTGTGCCAATTAATAAAGTACCAATTAGATAAAATAAAATATTTATAAAAATGAATAAATAATAATTTATACCAATATTTTCTACAGAGGAAAAAGGGGAAAAAATAAACAAAAAGAGCCATAAAAATAAACCGTATAGAATTAGTTTTTTTGGTTCTAAAAATTTAATTACTTTTATATTATACATACTTTAATATATTAATATATGCATCCTTCAAATTATCTAAATTTTTATTGTCATTTATGTAATGAAGATTATGAAGTCCGTCACCATTAGTCCCTTCATAACTAGTTTGAATTAATTCTTGCAAATAATTGACTTTTTCATTTTCACTTAAGGATGGAAATTTTTTATTTTGAATTTGATCAAAAATAGGACGCATGGATTCATTCGTTTTCAGATGATATATGTTCTTTTGCTTTGTGTGAAGCGCTTCTGCTAACATAATTACAGGCTTATTATCAAAGATGCACTCTATAGCAATAGTGCCGCTAACAGTTAAAACAACATTTGTTTTCATCCAGATATCATCCATTTTAGAACTATGTTTAAGTAACACTACATTCTTATGGTTCTCACGAACTAGAGTAAGCAAATCATTTGAAATTTCATATTTTGATTTTGGATTAGGCTTTATAATTAATTTTTCCGAATTATTTAAATTTTTTAGTATACGTGAAATGAGTTCTACTTGATTACTATTTGGATGACCCCAAACATCAATATTTGCTTCAGGTTGCATTTGCATTGCATATAGCACATTAAACTCTTTTTGAACATCAACTGAATCAATAGCTATGTTATCCCACTCAATTATATTTTTTGCAAAATGAGTATTAATTTTTTTCTTTATAAATGGAGATGGGGTATTATACTTTTCTCCAAAATAATAACCTACCAATAATCGTAATTTGTCTTTTAGCCAATCTAATGGTGTTAATTTATAACTTAAGACGGACATATAATCTGGTTGTGCTTGTCTTGTTCTGATTGCTTCAATAATCATTAAAGCCTTTTCATTATTAAGCTGATCATTTGAACCTTTAAAAGGTAGTTGTGTATCATTTATATAGAATGAAAATCTATTATTAGGGTATCTTGTTGATGAGGGATGCAAATAAAGTATATTTCTTTTTTTACATGAATTAATTACTAATAACTCATGAAAAAGAGTTGGCTCTCCAAACACTAAATCAGGAACTATTGTATCAATTACTTTTTCAATCTCTTTTTCATACCAGAAAATAAAATCATCAGAACTCAAACCAAAATAATTCAATCCTCTGTTACTATCTATTACTTTTTGGATTTCAGGGCTATAAACCTTTTTGAAATTTATTTTTTTTGGAAATGGTAATATAGATACATTGCCAAAAGAAGGTTTGAACATCGGGTTTTGAGCTATCCAATATATTTCATGACCTAGTTTTTCATATTCTTTAGCAATAACCTCCCAAAGAGCGGTTTTATATCTATTTTCAACAAAAAGAATTTTCATTTTTTACTTATATATTTTAAATCCATTCTGGTGCCTCTCTCTAATAATTGATTTACTTTTTTCCCCAAAATATCCTTCAAATATTTTGGATGTAAACCAAAACTTGGGCGGATAGATCTAACATTTTTATCTGTGAGTAAATCACCTGCTTTAATATTTTCTACTATATATAGGGACCTACTAAAATCTTTTCCTTTTACTTGTTTCTGAGTTAAAGTATAATCTACTTTACCTATAGCTTGTTCAGCTGCTCTAACCAGATCAACCATTTCTTTAAATTCCTTTTCATCTAATGAAAATGACGCGTCAGGGCCACCTATACTTTTATCTAGAATAAAATGTTTTTCAATAATTTTAGCTCCCATACATGTTGCAACTACAGGAGCAATTGCCCCTAAGGTATGATCAGATAAACCAGAAATAACATCAAATCTTTCTGCCAAATCTTTCACCATAACAAGATTAGCTTCTTCTACAGGAGCAGGATAGCTAGATGTACACTTTAACAATGCAATATCATTATTTCCAACACGTCTACAAGCATCTATAGCTAATTTAATATCTTCCATTGTTGCTATTCCTGTAGAAATTATAACAGGTTTTCCTTTTGAAGCCGCATATTCAATTAACGGAATATCTGTAATTTCAAAAGAAGCAATTTTATATGCCGGCACATTTAAATCTTCTAAGAAATCAACTGCAGTAGGGTCAAATGGAGAAGAAAAACAAATTAAACCTTCTTCTTTGGCTGTATCCATCAACTCTTTATGCCACTCCCAAGGTGTGTATGCTTCTTGATATAATTCATAGAATGTTCGCCCATCCCAAATTGAACCATTACTAATTTTAAAATCTTCTTTAGTTGAGTTAATAGTTAAGGTATTGGCGGTGTAAGTTTGTAACTTAATACAATCAGCTCCAGCTCGTTTAGCGGCTCTTACTGTTTCTTTTGCCACATCCAAAGAACCATTATGATTTGCAGAAAGCTCTGCAATGATAAATACCTTTCCCTCTTTATTTATTTTAAATCCACCTATATTCATAATACCATACCTTTTACTATTAAATCTTTTCCTTCTCTAATCTTTGAAAGTTCAACCACTCCATTTTGTGTCTTTACCAAAACTGGGCTAGTACCTAAAACCAAGCCATTTGGAAAATCTTGTTTAAAGCCCATATCGGAATAAACGATTTCGTCTATGATAACACGCTGATCATTTAGAACTGTAAACGCACCAGGGTACGGGTTTGCTTGAGCTCTCACCCAATTTCTAATTCTTTCTTTTTGCCATCCCCAGTTTATTTCACCATCATCAGGAGTTCTTTTATGGAAATACGTAGCCTTAGACTCGTCTTGCAATTCGGCTGTTAAATTATCACTTTCAACTTCATTCAATAGATAAGTTAGCATCTTCAAATAAACTCGTGAATATTTTTCTAACAAAGAAGCACCAGTGTCATTGTAAGAGATTTCAATTCTTTCTTGTTTTACTATTGCACCTGTATCACAATTTTCATCAATTAAATGAGCTGTAACCCCTGTAAACTTTTCATTATTTATTATTGACCAAACATGTGGAGTTCTTCCTCTATATTTTGGTAATAAAGATCCGTGAATATTAATACAATACTTTGAAGGAAAATTAACTATATCCTTTTCAATCAAAAACAAATAATTAATGGACAAAATTAACTCTACATGCTTATCTACTAAAAATTCGGACGCTGAACTATTTCTTGGGTTTCCAATAAAAATTTGAACATTATTTTTTGCGCAAAACTCAATAATACTTGTAGAAGTTTTATTGGTAAAAACAAATACTGGATGTAATTGAGACATTATCATTTTTAATGCTTCCATTCCTAATCCACCACTAACCAAAAGACCTAATTTCATACTAGTGTTTTAATTTTGAGTGAATCACAACATCTTTTGCCTCTCCATTAAAAAAACAGTGATTTTTAAGTCTTGCATCAAGAAAATAATTGTTATTTAATAATGTGTTATACAAGTGAGGCCTTAGATCGTAAGCATAAACATAAAGTTTTATTAAGTCAAGTTTGTTGAAGGCTAATTCTTCTATTAAGCCAAGGTATTTTGACCAGATATGTTCAAAATCTAAATTCTCCAATTTCGTATTCATGATAAAAGAAATTTCTGCATTTCTATCTACCCAATTTATGTGTACCAAACCTCCGTATCCAATTAGCTGGTCATCCTTCAAAAAAGAAAATAATAATTGCGAAGGTTTTTCTTGATCAAATAATATAGGAATCACTGTATCGAAATAATGATCTTGACAGTCTTTAGTTAGAGGCTTATCCTGACGTAAATGATATAATTGTTCGTTACGCCATTGCATGATATCGTATCTATCCTGGCTGCGAATAGGAAGTATCTTATACCCATTCTTTGCAAAAACACTATGTTGTAAAACCTTGTAATTTCGCATTAGTTTAATCTTTTAAATCCTGAGTTACAAACAGGACCATCTAATAATTCATCTATATTCAACTCGTCAGTTTCACACTTGGCAATCACATTGAAAACATCACACAAAGCTTCTCCATAAAGTTTAATATGCTCATCGGTGTGGGCAACACAAGCGTAAAATAAGGTGCTCGCCAAAAATCCTTTTTTCAACATTTCTTGTGTTACCAAAGTTTTAAATTTCAAAGCATTATCCGAATTGAAAGCGTAGGTAGAAAGTGCTGGTATACCTCCTACAGAAATTGACAAGTTGTTCTCTGAAGCTAATGTCTTCCATAATTCTTGCATTTTGGAACCTTGGGTAGTAATTACTTCCCAAGATCTAAGGCTTTGCATTTCCTCTAAAGTTGCTAAAGCTGCCGTTGGGCCAATACGTTCTGTCCAGAAAGTACTACTTATGAAAGTGTCTTCAGCCGATTCCATCACTGATTTCTTACCTACAACAGCTGTTATAGCATATCCATTCCCAAGAGTCTTACCAAACATAGCCATGTCTGGTTCAACATGATACTTTTTATGAATACCACCAAAATTTTCTCTGAACCCTGAAGTACACTCATCAAAAATCAGTACAATTCCTTTTTTAGTTGCTAAATCTCTAACTTTCTTCAAAAAATTATTTTCAGGACCAAAGTTTCTTACAACCTCCATTTTTATAACACCTATATCATTTGAATTAATGATTTCTAAGAGTCCTTCAAAATCATTATAATTAAATGGATATACTGTATCTTTTAGATTCTTAGGTACTCCATTAGGACTTAATCCCGGAATTAAATGTGAAGATAAATCATCACCTCCATTATGATTTGCAGACAGATACCAATCATGCCAACCATGATAGCCACATATTGCTACTTTATCTTTACCAGATGCTGCTCTAGCAATTCTTATTGCAATTGAATTAGCTTCTCCTCCAGTTCTTGCAAAACGTACCATATCTGCCCAAGGATTTATCTCTATTAACCTCTCTGCTAGTTCTACTTCCTCGGGACAGTTAAAAGTAGACATATTTCCTTTCTTAATTACCTCAGCAACTTTTTGGTCTACATATTTATTTCCATATCCTAAAGTATTAGTTCCAATACCCATTATAGACATGTCTATAAATTTATTTCCATCTAAGTCCATGATTTCACAACCTTTAGCTTCTTCATAATAAGAAGGCCATAATTCTGGCAAAAACATTTCAGGTCGTTTAGAAAGCAACATGGTTCCCCCCGGAATAATTTGCTTTGCTCTTTTATATAAATCTTGTCCTTTTCCCATTTTAATCATTTTTTAAAGATTTCACAAAACCTTCATTTCTTTTTATTTTCTGATTGGTAAATAATTCTTGATTATTAATAATAAATTCAGCGTAAGCTTTCCAACCGGCATCATCTCCTAATTTGGAAACCATGACTTCACAGGCTTCTAAATCAGGTTTTTCATCCACGGTCATTCTCACTCCATTAAAATCCGTGTCACAAAAATAATTACCAGACTTAAACAACTTTCCTCCTAAAAAAGAAGAGTTTCTTCGAATGTAAGGTGTAACATGCTCTTTATCCGAATTTATTGTTGCTTCATTATATGCTCTATTTAATGCTGAAAACCTAAAAACCTCAATATCTTGTCCATCAGGGAACAATTCTCTCAAAATGTTTGATCCATAGTCCAATTCATTTTGAATAGTAAAAGCAATTACCTCATCAATTAGTTTTGGGTCAATCAGAGGGCAATCAGAAGTTACTCTTACAACATAATCAGGATCTTCATTCTTAACGGCATGAAAAAACCTATCTAACACATTGTCTGTACTCCCCTGATAAACAAGTACTTCTTTTTTACTTACAAGATCAATTAACTCTTTAATGCCTGCTTCTTTAGTTGTAGCTACGATAACCTTATCTTTATTTGTAACCATTAATAATCTGTCTAAATGATGATCTATCAGAGTTTTTTTACCCAATTTTTGTACAATTTTCTTTGGAAATCTTGAACTTCCGATTCTTGCTTGGGTAACAAGCACAACTTTTTTTCCGTCTACCATTTTGATGGATTTAATAGAACTTCTTCTCTAATATCAATGCAGTCAATTGTCTTTTCAACTTCCTCATTTAACCTCAATGATGCCCATTTAAGATTTTGTTGTAATTGATCCTTTGAATCTACACCAATAATTACTTTATCAATATATGGTTTAGAAATACAATATGATAGGGCTAACTCCCCTATTGAATAATTATTCATTTTAGCAATGTGGTTTAATTCATCGAGATACTTTGCTGCATCTTTTAAATTCTCTTCTAAATCGTCAGTTGATTTAAAAAACAAACCCTGTAAAAAACAAGATCTCACATGAATTTCTTTACCTAGTTCTTTCAACTCTGTTAAAATCATTCCTTTTTTTGCATGGTTATCTAATAAGTTAAAAGAAACCTGAATCACCTCAATCTGAACTATATTCTTAAGCTTCTCTAGCTCTTCAACGGTATAGACGGATACACCAATCTTCTTAAAATAATTACCTTTTCCTTCTTTCAAAAGAATTTCCATTTTCTCTTGATTCAACCTAAAGTCGTCAAGTGAATGGAACATCATCGTGTTAATTATTGGCACCTTTAATTTTAAAAGAGCTGTCTTAAGTTCTTTTAAAGGGTTTTCAATAATGCCTTTAGAAAATTTAGTATTAACATCAAATATTTCTCCTAGGTGCTTAAAATGATAAAGTCCAATTCTTTCTTCTGAAATTCCGTAACCACTGGCCGTATCTATACAAGAAACTTCTCCTTTAGCATAATTTAAAATGGAAAATACCTTCTCTAACGAAGGTAAACCCGAGTTATTATTGATACCATAATCCAATCCAAACTGAACAGTTCCTAAAACAAGTTTAATATTCATCTATCTAACTTTTTTAAACCTAACGGTGTAAGCATTAGATTCTACAAACTTAAATTTAGTAGGCACTTTAAAAGCATCTAAATTATTCTTACAAAAGGCTTTGAGTTCTTTTTTTACCGTTTTTTTATCTAACCCTTCCTTTATTGTGACATTTGCTATAACTGTCTGACCAGTAATCGGATTCAATAAACCATAAACTGTGCAGTCTTCGACATCCATATGAGATAAAAGAACACTTTCAACCTCAGCTGGTAATACCTTTTCTCCACCTACATTAATCACTTCCTTCAGACGTCCTTTAATTTTTATATAATCTCCATCTTGCTCAACCAAATCACCAGTCATAAACCAACCATCCTCAGTAAAACTTTCCATGGAATGATTCATATAACCTAAAACTTGAGTCTTACTCCTGAGCCACAATTCTCCTTTGACAATTTTATATTCTTGATCCGGATCATCTAACTTTATAAAAGTACTTGAAGAAGACCTACTACTAGATTTTATTATTCCTGTCTCACTAGTTCCAAAAGTTTGAAGAAATTTAACTCTGTAAAACGATTTCTTTAACCTTTGCAATAAACTTTCTGGCATTACCTCCGTGCCATAAGTAATCATTCGAAGTGAGGAAGTATCATACTCTTCTAGAACACCCGACATCAACATTAGATTTAAGAAAGTTGGTGAAGTTGGCAGTACTTGTACTTTAAATTTCTCTATCAAACTTATAACCTCTTTCGGCTCTCGTTTAGTTGGAACAACAACTGTAGCACCTGTTGCCAAGCAATTAAATAATGTATTAATACCTCCTATATGATCAAACATTAAAAAAATCATAAAAGTAATTTTTCTAACACGTTTTTCTAAATATACGGAAACTAAATTATCCATATCATGAACCATTGCTTTGGGTTTACCTGTGCTTCCACTAGAAAATATTATTAACCCACTTTTATTTTTATCATTAAGTTTTTTTATGATCTCGTGCCTCTGTCGTGTTTGCTTTAATTTTGATATTGTTGCTAATCTCAAATTTATAATGGCATCAACACTTACTTCATTAATTCTTTCAGATATTTCCTTTTCTATAACCGATGTTATAGGCACTACTATATTTTTATTCTCATACAATGCCAATAACCAAGCAATAGCCTCAAAGGAATAATCACTTAACAAAAATATCGTTTCACCTGAACTTATGTTTTCTTCATTTATTCGATTTAAAGCTCTAGATATTTCCATATCTAAATCTTCATATGAATAGGAATCATTTCCTAAAACTATCGCTATATTTGATTTGTATTCGTTGAATCTATTTCTCATTATATTAACTTACTCCTCCTAAATAAACAACTTGACCTGTAATAAATGAACTTTCTGGTTTAATAAAAAACTCAACCACGTTTAATACATCTTCAAATGTGCCTAACCTTTCTATTGCTTGCTGATCTAGTAGTTCTTGTATTTTGTTTTTAGGCACTGTTTTAATCAAATCTGTTAAAACAGGTGTTGGACCAACAGCGTTAACAGTAATACCTAAACTACCAACTTCTTTTGACAATATCTTTGTCAAGGAAACTACAGCACTCTTTGATGCTGCATAAACGGCTTCACCCTCTAAATTCAATGGAACCGCTACTGTAGAAAAATTAATAATTCTACCATATCTTTTTTTAGACATCAACTTTGCTAATTCTCTGGAAAACAAAAATGTACCGATTACATTAGTATTAAATAGTTTCTCGACCGTAGATTTTGGAGTTAGTAAATAATGATTCATAGACGCCACACCTGCATTATTTATCAGTATATCAACATACCCTATAGATTTCCTAACAGAGGAAATCATTTTTTTTACGGCTTTCTCGTCAGAGACATCTAAACAGAAATGGGTATAGCTATCAGACTCTAAATCTGTTTCCGATCTACTACAGCCAATAACAACATCACCTAAATTCAAAAAATGTTCAGCTAAATATCTTCCTATACCCTTTCGGGTACCCGTTATTAAAATAACTCTCCTTAAACTATCCATTCTCTTTTAATTTTTCCTCTACATAAGAGATTAAGTACTTAACACTCGAAAAAGGACTAGTACGCATAGACATTGCTTTTTCATCGGCTAACGTTATTTCAATATCCAATTCGTCTTCTAGATTTTCTTCTAGTTCAGTAATAAAAGACACTAATTGAATAGAAGAAAATAAAGCATCAGAGCCAAACAATCTTGTACTTTCATTTACATCAATTGAATTATCTATATTTTCCTCTTCTATAAAGTTCGTAAGAGTTTGATTGATAATATTCTTTACTGATTTATTCATAACTTATTAATTAAATTTTAAAAATTCTATTTTTATATTTTTATATAATCTTGAGTTTGTTCGTCTATTAATATTCCATTGAACATTGGATAACTCAAATATTCTTGAGGTGGTATTTACAGAAAATTCCAAAAACCCCAAATCCAGCAAATTTCTGCATGCATCGCTATTTTGTTTATTTGCGCCTACCTCCAGTCTTTCAATACCTAAAGAGTCAAATAGAAACTTTATAACACATAGAGAAGCTTCGCCACCCAAACCCACAAGCCTGGAGCTTTTATCACCTATCATTAAGCCATAACAACCCGTATTTTCTTCCAAAGAAGTTATACTTATATTCCCAATGTGTAGATTCCTTTTTTTGTCAAAGACAGCAAAAAGATCTAAGTTTAATTTTCTTAAATTATTTATGTACTCAATAATTGATTCCCTATTTGCTTGCCTCGTTACTAAATATTTATTGGTTTCTTGATCGTTTAACCATCCAATATATGCATCATTAATATCTTCTATAATTATCGGCCTAATAAATAGCCTTTTAGAGTCAATTTTATATTTAATTTTAGGGTCTATTAGTTTCATTTCATAATAAATTTTAAAGTCTTTTCAATCACAAAGTTTTGTTCTTTAGAAGTTAAGGTTGGATACATTGGTAAACTAATACTTCTAGAATAATATTTTTCTGCATTAACAAGAATAGCATCTTTGTAACCTATATTTTTATAATACGGCATGGTGTGAACTGGCACATAATGAATTTGTGCCAATATTCCTTTAGAGTGAAGAAAATCATATAATTCTTTTCTGTTTTCAACCTCTATAATAAAAAGATGATGTGCATTATAAGCTCCAGCAGGCAATTCTTGAAACTTAATTTTTCCTTCAAATGCTTTTTTATAAGCTAAGGAAATTTCATTTCTTCGCGCTACTCCTTTATTATTTTTTGATAATTGAGTAATTCCTAGTGCAGATTGAAAATCTGTTAATCTATAATTAAAACCAAGCTCTTTCATTTCATAATACCAGTTCCCGTGGTTTTCATCCATATTCTCTTTGGAAATCCCATGAGTTCTAAGCAGTATCAACTTATCATATAATTCTTTAGAATTAGTTGTAAGCATTCCCCCCTCTCCACAAGCTATATGTTTTACAGGATGAAAAGAAAAAACACTAATATCAGCATATCTGCCATTTCCACAATAGTTTTTTTCTGATTTGCTATCTATAAAATATCCACCAGGGGCATGACAAGCATCTTCTATTATCCAAAGATTATGCATGTCTGCCAAGGCTCTAAATTCCTCCATATTTACAGGTAGACCAGCAAAGTCTACAGGTATAATTCCTTTAAAAAATCCTTTTGGCTTTGATTCAATTAATTCTTTTACAGAATTAATATCTAGTAGATAAGTATCTGGATCAATGTCGGCAAACCAAACCTCTGCACCAGCGTAACGGATGCAGTTTGCTGAAGCTGCAAAAGTAATAGGGGTTGTAATAACTCTATCCCCTTTGTAAAGATTTAAAGCTAATACAGAAAGATGTAAACCAGAAGTAGCATTGTTAACTGCAACTGCATACTTTGCTCCTACATATTCTGCGAATTTTACCTCAAATTCTTTAACCTTAGGGCCTTGCGTAAGGTAATCCGATTGAAGAGTTAATACAACTGCATCAATATCATTTTGATCTATATTTTGTCTCCCGTAAGGTATCTTATTCATTATACTTTAAAATTAGGATCTACATGGGTTTTAACTAATTCTCTTAAAGATTCTATTGTTTCCCAATCTGAATTATTACCGGAATTGTAGGAAAAACCATTGGCCACATCAACTCCATCGAAAGCTTTCTTATAATCTTCCTTAGAATATTGCGAATAAGGAGATTTCTGCGGTAGAATTGCATAGTATTTCCCTAAATCTACGGTATTGTACGAATCAGAAGCTGTTATCATCTCCTCATGTAATTTTTCTCCAGGACGGATTCCTACTACTTTCTGAGTCATAGTTGGAGCAATAGCTGTAGCTACATCAGAAATTTTGTAAGACGGAATTTTTGGAACAAAAACTTCTCCTCCCCAAGCTTTTTCAATCGCATAAAATACCATTTCACATCCATCTTGTAAAGAGATGTTAAAACGTGTCATTTGATCATCTGTAATTGGAAGGAATTTTTCTCCTTTATTTTTTTTATTTAAGAAAAAAGGCATAACGGATCCATTAGACCCCATTACATTACCATAACGAACAACAGAAAAACGAACGTCTCTTTTTCCTTTAATGTTGTTAGCAGCGACAAATAACTTGTCAGAAGCTAATTTTGTAGCACCATAGAGATTTATTGGGGCTGCAGCTTTATCTGTTGAAAGAGCGACTACATGTTGAACCCCTGAATCAAGAGCTGCATCAATAACATTTTCGGCGCCATTAATATTAGTTTTAACACATTCCATAGGGTTGTATTCAGCTAAATGAACATGTTTCATAGCAGCAGCGTGAATGACAACATCAATAGCTTCAAAAGCCCTTTTTAATCTTGACTTATCTCTAACATCTCCGATGAAATACCTCATAGCTGGATATTGTTCTGAAGGAAATTCTTGTGCCATTTGAAAATGCTTTTGTTCATCCCTTGATAAAATCACAAGTTTTTTTACTTCTGGATTTCTTTCAAGAATTAGTTTTGTAAACATTTTACCAAAAGAACCTGTTCCACCAGTAATTAAAATTGATTTTCCGTTTAGATTTAACATTTTTATTTTTTTATTTTAATTATGTACTTATTTTTTCTCGACTACCACCGGTAGTCGTAATTATTCTAAATTACTCTACCGTAACCGACTTCGCTAAATTTCGAGGTTGGTCCACATTTTTATTTAATAGTACTGCGATATGGTACGACAGTAATTGCAAAGGTATCGTGGTGAGCAACGGGCTTAAACATTCTAGAGTTTCGGGCACTTCGATTACATGATCGACCAAGTCCTTTACCGTCGTATCGCCCTCGGTGACAATAGCAATAATTTTTCCCTTACGAGACTTAATTTCTTGAATATTAGAAACTGTTTTTCCGTAATGCCCCCTATTAATGGCCACCACGATCACCGGCATATTTTCATCAATCAGGGCAATGGGGCCATGCTTCATCTCTGCCGCAGGATAACCCTCCGCATGGATATACGAAATCTCCTTTAGTTTTAGCGCACCTTCCAGAGCTACCGGAAAATTAATGCCCCGACCCAAATACAAACAATTGTGGTTGGCTTTATAAATCTGAGCAATTTCTAAAATCCGTTTATTGGCCAGTAAGGCAATTTCGACCTTTTGCGGAATAAGTTCCAGCTCGTTCACAATTTCTTTGTACTGCGCTGTTGAAATCGATTCTTTGGCTTTGGCAATACGAAGTGCCATAAGACTCAATACCGTAATCTGCGTGGTAAAGGCTTTGGTGGAGGCCACACCAATTTCAGGCCCAGCATGGGTGTAAGCACCTGCATGGCTAACTCTAGAAATAGTGGATCCCACTACATTGCAGACTCCAAATATAAAAGCACCCTTTTCTTTGGCTAGTTGAATGGCTGCAAGCGTATCGGCGGTTTCTCCTGACTGGGAAATGGCAATGACCACATCGTTGGAGGTAATGATTGGATTTCTGTATTTAAACTCGGAAGCATATTCGACCTCTACGGGAATCCGTACCAAATCCTCTAAAATATACTCCGCGACCAAACCAGCATGCCAAGAGGTACCACAGGCCACGATAATAATGCGTTTGGCATTTAAAAATTTATCAAGGTGTTCCTCAACTCCTGCCATTTTTATAAGACCCGCTTCCGCCAACAAACGCCCTCGATAGGTATCTTTGATCGCGCGAGGTTGTTCGTAAATTTCTTTAAGCATAAAATGCTTATAACCGCCCTTTTCGATAGCATCAAGACTAAGCTCCAATTCTTGGATATAATAATCGGTAAAGGTATCGGTTGGAATAGAAAATATTTTGGGTGCTCGGTCTCGTTTTATAATAGCTATTTGGTGATCTTCTAAATACACTGCCTTATTCGTAAACTCAATAAAGGGAGAAGCATCGCTTGCAATAAAATACTCTTGATCGCCCATACCAATGGCTAGGGGGCTCCCTAATTTTGCGACCACCAGTTCGTCTGTTTTTTTAGTATCAAAAACGACGATGGCATAGGCTCCTACTACCTGACTTAAAGCCACTTGTACCGCCTTACCGAGTTGGTACTGATGCGATTTTTGAACCTCTTCAATCAAGTTAACCAAGACCTCGGTATCGGTATCGGAATGAAAAACATAGCCTTTACCCACGAGTAGTTTTTTGAGCGCTTCATAATTTTCGATGATTCCGTTATGGATGAGAGTTAATTCCCCCGAATTGGAACTGTGCGGATGCGCATTGGCATCGGAAGGCACTCCATGAGTCGCCCAACGGGTATGCCCCATACCGATCGACTGATTAGCGTCTTTAAAATTAGACAAGGCTGCTAAATCGGCAACCTTACCCTGTGTTTTATACAAAGACACCACTTGATTTTCATAAAGGGCCATTCCGGCACTGTCGTAGCCCCGATATTCGAGCCGTTGAAGCCCTTTTAACACCAAAGGCGCCGCTTTTCGGTGGCCCATATAGCCTACAATTCCACACATTGTTTTATTGTTTTTGGTTAATTATCATTTAAGGTCTTCATAAATATTGCTGCTAATAGGTAGGCCAACATTAAAATTGGTAAGCCGATGATTTTATGGATAGGATTCATCTGGCTACTAAGCTGGTTAAAAAAATTCAAATATTTTTTTAAATTTTTCATGTTTTTATTTTTGTTCCTATAAACACTTTTACAATGGTTAGGTTCGTTTATTCCTTCTATTGAAAATAGGACTGTGATAGGTTCTTGATAGAATACTAATTGATTATTATACTATATTTAAAAAAAAAGGTGCACCCACCTTAATAACACTTTAAAAAAATAAAAATTATAATCTGTATAAAGCACCGATACCGGCCATTCGATCCAAATTCAGCAAAGAAAGCAGGAAAAAAGTCCAAAAGAGGTCCTGCAAAAAAAGAAGGGCCTTCCATCAAGGAAAAGATGGAAATGCTCTACGAAAAAGTGTTAGATGATCTGCTTATAAACCAAGAAAAGCTTACAAAAACGGAACGGGTAAAAGTCTTTGTAACCCTTTTTAATTATATCTTCCCAAAAACAAAATCTGTACGAGACAAATTCACCCTGGAAAAATTAAAAGAGAAAAATGAAGATCTCTTTAACCAAGATCCAGATCCTACCAGGTAATATCTTTTAAGTAAAAAAATAATCAATTGAATTATAAAGAAACCCTTTATTTTATTGCCAAATGTTTGTCTATTTCTTTGGAAGAAAAGAATAAGCAGGTAATAGAAAAGAAGTTACAATATGACACGATAGAATGGGATGCTGTTGTGAAGTTGAGTACAGCTCATTATGTGTTTCCTGCATTGTATTGTAATTTTAAAAGAGCCCGACTGTGATTGTAGCTCCAAAAGCCTATTTACCTAATACTTGGGCATTGATCCCCCAGCTTACCGAAAACCAATAGTTGATCCCAAAACCTTCTTAGTTATCATTATTGTTCGGAGAATCGTATTAAATTTTGTATAAAACTCCCAAACTTGTTTGGTGATGGTTGGTATTGCTACTCCCAACGCCCCATTTACCAAGGGTATTTAAATTAAGGCCCCATTGATCCGAAAACCATACGTTAAGCCCTAGCCCAACATTGTAAGTAAATACATCGGTAGGATCTACCAAGTTGCTTGGATTTTCTTGACTGCTAAAGTCTCCAAAATGACTGACACCCATTCCAAGCGATACATAAGGTTCGTAGGTTTTAGCACCCAAAAAATAATAGTTGGCAGCCACATCAAAGGCCAGGTAGCCCATATCATTGTCTCCTTCTGATTCGCCGAGGATGGTACTGCCATCAACTACTTTACCATCTTTAGCCCAGTTATGTGAGAGAATAGCTTTGGCTTTCCACTTGCTAGCAATGTTGGTTTCTACACTTAGGTAAACAGGAACGCCTCCAAAAGCCCAATGGTCGCTGTTGGTTAGGTCTTCGAATACAGCCCCCGAATTGTTAAGAGCATTGAACCCTAAACCCAGCACATATTCAGTACCGGCACCCGTTTTTGGGGTCGTTTCTTCTTGAGGGCTTTCTTGTTCATTTTGAGCGTTCATCATTAAAACAGTGAACATACTTGCAACTAATAATAGACTTGATTTTTTCATGATAAATTGATTGTTTGAATTAATTGATTGTCTGAATTTGTTGTAAAAGGGATCAGTTATAAGGATGTTTGCTGGCAGACACCATTAAAATAGATCCACAGTATTTTTTTTTATAGCCTTATTATATAAAGCTTTTTATAATATTATATGAAGCAGACAAAAAAAAATACAAAACTCTCATCCTTATTTTTTTAAAATTTTTTTTGCTTTAAGGATTTTTGGATCAACTCTCTTATAAAAGCGCTCACCGGTTTCGGTCTTTTGTTATTGTTAAGTGCTTCGTTTAAAATGACCCAATTAATTTGACTCACCTCCTCAGAGGTAAGCAATACTTGTAGTTTTTCAGTTAATTTTTCACTCATGACTTTGTGATATATTAATGTAATTATTAAGTGATAATAGTAAAATGAAAGATTAGTAAGATGTTATTATTATTTTTTTGCTTTATAAAAAATAATTAACCGTCTCTTTTTTTAAAAGTGTTGGAATACTCCTATTATGCACTAATCGCTTCCTTAGTAGTGATAGAAACTTTTATGCCCAACTCTTTAAGTACCAGTTGTACTCGGTTAGCATTAATATTTTGAATCACACCATCTTTTCCCTTAAAGGGACCTTGAGAAATAGACAGACAGTCTCCTGGTTTTAAGGTTTGTACTTTGGCAGCCAATACCTCCCCAGATAGCCAGCTTTTGAGGGTTTCTATTTCTTGATCTTTAACGATAGCGGGACGATTGAGCCAAAATAGATAGCGCACTACACCCGGAGCTGCGTACACCAATTCGCGTTCTTTGGGGGCTAAATGCACAAAAAGGTAGGAACTAAATAAAGGAACCTCTACTGTTTTTTTACGATCAGACCATTGTCGTACTTCTTTTACTATAGGACAATAGACATCGATTCCAGATTTCTCCAA
>Ga0115008_10000808_pt1 | contig 24393 bp, 22 predicted proteins | sample FraStrMetagenome_FD_87164 | JGI IMG/M metagenome (GOLD analysis project Ga0115008, IMG submission 87164) | Marine eukaryotic phytoplankton communities from Arctic Ocean - Fram Strait ARC3M Metagenome | ecosystem: Environmental > Aquatic > Marine > Oceanic | place: Fram Strait | collected...
TGTGAGTTCTGCTTCTTTGGGAGCTGAAGCTACTCGAATTACTTTTCCTGAATCTTCTCCATATCTAGGTATAACGAATAGGCTATTGTTTTTAAATGGAAGATAGGGTTTGTCTTCTCTATTCATGTCACTTCCAGAGATATCTGAGGTTATCCATAGGTTTCCTGATAAGTCAAAGGCTAAATTATCTGGACAAGAAAAACCACTTTCTTTACCACCCGCTTTGTAAGTAGCGGCTTTAAAAGTAAAAGAATCGAAAGCTCCATTTGTTTCTTCTATTTTTAAAATAGAACCGTGAAAATCATTTTTACTTTTATTATTCGTTAACGAAACAAATATATTTCCTGTAATGGGATCAATCTCAATATCCTCTGGACGATTTAATTCGGTAGCACCTAATAATTTTGAAGCCTCTCTTGCTCTAATTAGTACCTCGGTTTGATTTTTAAATTTATTCTGTAAAACAGGTTGGTTTTTCCTATCTAAAGCAATCCATTTCCCTTCGATGGTATTAGCGACATATAAGGTTCCCTCCCTTAATGATCCAGGTTTAGATGAAATAAATTTATATAAGTGTTCATTATTTTTATCGTCTCCTGAATAAGCAACCACACGCTTATCTGGTAATTCATATACAGTGCAACATTCGTGAGCAAATCGTCCTAGAGCAATATGTTTTTGAGCTGTTCCGTCTTTTGGATTTACCTCTACAACCCACCCATAATGTTCTGGTGGATAGTTGTAGAAATTTTCCCAACCCTCCGTGCTTGGTCTGTGGGTGGCTATATTATCTTCATTATATTCAGTTTCTCCGAAGAAGTTATCATAGTTTTCTTCACAGGTAAGAAATGTTTTCCATGGCGTAATACCACCAGAACAATTACTATGAGTTCCTATTACCGAAGTTTTTCCTTTAATAGGAGTATCCCAGTTTAACTTCATTGGTGTTTGTGCTGTAATGCGTCTGTTGTGAGGATCATTTTTTACAACTTTCCATTGTCCGTTTTCTTCTCTAATTCTTACAATACTTCCACCAACGTTATACATTTCCTTGTCAACCTGCTCTTTGGTTCGGTGTTGGTGTGGATTTTCATATTCTCTATAATTAAAATCAGAAACAAAAAGAGGATTTACATATTCATGATTTACCCATAATAATCCATCTTTTGGGTTATTATCATCAAAAGGAATAAAACAGGTAAAATCATTATTAAACCCAAAGGTATCTGTATCACTAATTTTATCACCCCATTTTATGATGGTATGATAATTTAATCCATTGGCTAATAATAAATCGTCTTTATCAGAAGGGTTTAAACCATCTAAAACAAGTCTCCTTAGTTCTTTAAGTCTTTCTTTAGAAATTGTACTAAAACCTTTTGTTGGCGTTGTTGTATTACCGCAACTCATTAAGAATTTAGGCATAATAACAGCCCCTAAGCCAGCTTTTCCTAAAAAGGAAATAAATTTTCTTCGATCGTATTTCACAGTGTTTTTATTAATTAAAATAATAACAATATTTTTAATTTAGATTATACTTCTTTAAGCAAATTAAATCTGAATATACATTAGTGAATGCATCATGATCTCTACTATATATTTTACCGCCTATTTGAATAGATTCATTTGATAAATTAGTTAATTGTAATTCGAGTTCTTTTATTTTTTTATTTAAATAATAAGAGAGAACTGCGAATTGACAATTGTCTTTTTGGAAGGATATTTTTGAATGCTCCTTTTGTATTGTAATTTCATTATAAAAATTTCTTAACGTTCCAATTTTCAAAAATTCTTTTTTACCTAATGCATCTAAAACTAATTTATTATCAATAGAAAGCACAAAATAAATTTCTTTAATATCATTCTTTTTAATAATTGTATTTATAGATTCTAATGTTTTGCTGTCGTAGTTGAAAGAATTACCAAGTGACATATAAAAGTAATTTACATAGTTAAATGTTTTGTTAATGGTGTTTTCTAAACAATCTGTAGGGCAAATAAGGTAAAAACATTTGCGCATTATACTGCTGGTTCACTAATAGTATAAGGGAATGAAGAATGATGTACATCAATTTTCAACTCTCTTTTAATTAATTTATAGCCAAATGTATATTCAACTTTTGCTTCATTTCCATTTAAATCAGTAAAAAAATAATTTCCCATTGCAATGGCACGGTTTTCTTCTAAAATGAGGTTTGAATTTTCAAATCTTACCTTTATCCATGGATTAATAGCAAATCCTTTGTCTTCATTACAAGCTCTATCTCCACCTGCTATAAAATAAGATAATGCCTCTAACTTTGTAGGTCTAAATTGTTCTATTTCACATTTTGTTGGCTTAAATAAAACGGGGCCATTATCAAACGCATACAACACTTTAAGAAATTTATTTGCAAACATCTCACATTCATCGCTATTGTCTTTTAAAGATCCAATTTTTACAACACCATTCCCCCAATTACTTTGAGCTTCTAATACTTGTTCTTTTGTTATCATTTTCTATTGTTTTATTATTTTAAAAAAATCATTTCGTATTTCAGTTTCAGAAAAACATCCTCCGTATTCTAAAGTTGTAGTAAAACTACTTTGATCTTTTATTCCTCTTGAGGAAACACAAAGGTGTTTTGCAGTTACTGAGACTATGACATCTTTTGTACCCAAAACCTTTTGTAAATCATTCAATATTTGAAGAACCAATCTTTCTTGAACCTGAGGACGACGAGCGTAATAATTTACTAAACGATTAATTTTTGATAAACCAATTACTTTATCTTTTGGAATGTACGCTACATCAGCATGTCCAATTATAGGGAGAAAATGATGTTCGCATGCAGAATCTATCGTGATATTCTGTTCTACCAACATTTTTTGATACCCATACTTATTTTCAAATGTTGAAAGTTTTGGTTTATTGGCTGGATTCAATCCGTAAAAGAGTTCCTTTACATACATTTTTGCAACGCGATAAGGGGTGCCTGATAAACTATCATCAGTTAAATCAAGACCAAGTTCATTCATTATTTTACCAAAATAATGTTCAATATTCTTAATTTTTTCATCATCAGATTTATCAAAAGCATTAGAGTGCATCGGTGTTTCTATATTAGATGATATATGATTATCACCCATTATTTCAATTTGCTCTTTATCCTTCATTTGTAGATGGTTTCGTTTTGTTGCATTGACAATACTTATTATTGTATAGATGAATCAGTATAAGAAAAGAAGCTACAATGTAAGTGATGATTTCAGGTAAATGAATGAGCTCTATTTTTTCATTTATTATTGTTAAAAAAAGCGCTATCCAGCTTGTCCATAAAGTGTTTTTTACCCAAGTATTAGATGTTTTATTTGCAGAATGATACACAGCAAATAAAGATATGCTTATGAAGAAAACATCAATCCATTTCCACCAAAAAGGCATTGCTTCATTGTGTTTTATAGAGTCAGTTTGTAAAATAAAAATAAATGGTGTAACAAAACAATGTATCATACATAATGTACTTGCAAATGCCCCAATATTATCCGATTTGTTTTGTATAGTTAGAGTTAATGTTTTCATTTTTAAATTTTAATGCAACTTGGTTGCAAATATAACTGTTTTATTTGTTATTGCAACTTGATTGCATTATATTTGTTGTATGGGAGTTATAAGAAGAACGAAGTCGGTAGAAGCATTACTTAATGAGTTTAACAAGAGCTCATCTGCTATTTCTGCAAAAAAATTAATTGAAAGTCTTGGTTCCGATTTTAATAAAACAACTATTTATCGTGTATTGGATAAGCTTGAAGATGATGGTGTTTTACATTCATTTCTTGGTAGAAATGGATTGAAATGGTATGCAAAATGTAATGATTGCTCGTCAAATAACCATAGTGACCTTCACCCTCATTTTCAATGTTTAGATTGCGGAAAAGTGGATTGTTTAGCTGTTAGTGTTATTCTTCCAAAAATACCTAATAGAAAAATAGAGGTTTCTCAGTTATTAATACAAGGGAAATGTGAAACTTGTTTTGCATAAAAAAATCATCTTACTAAATTCATCGGTTATTTCTAAATCATTTATAACTATTCCAGGTTTTAAAATCTCCTCATCTGATACAAGTTTCCTTCCATCTGATAGCATAATTTCACCCAATAGGTATTACCTAAAATGGAAGTTATCATTTCTGTATTCTCTACACACCCTCAATTACATCATATCTTCTTTAACAGTAAAGTGAGGAAATAAGGTATTTGTTTGAAGAATTTATCCTTCTCTTATATTGCTGCGAAGCAATAATCTAACATTATCTAAAATTGCCCTTAGCAGTTGCTTAATTTTTTCAGACTCTAATAAAATAATGAAAATTAATAGTCACAAAAAAAGCCCATCAATAAATGATGGGCTTTTGTAAAACTAAAAGTATATTTTTAGATAACTTTAACGTTAACTGCATTTAATCCTTTGTTTCCTTCTTGTAAATCAAATTCAACATTGTCTCCTTCATTGATTTCGTCTATTAAACCAGAAATGTGTACAAAATGATCTTTCTCTACTCCTTCTTCAGTGATAAATCCAAATCCTTTAGAATTGTTGAAAAATTTTACTGTTCCTTTATTCATGATAGTGTTATTAAATTATTATACTAATTATTATGCAAATATGACCCTATTTTTCTGACTTACAAGATATTATTGTATTCATTTTCATTTTTTACAAATTATATTCTTCTAATAAATGCTTTTATAGGGTGAAAATTAAGTATGTTAAATCTGTCTAAATTATAGATATAGCTTGTGTTTTATGAAATATTTACCAGTCAATAGGAAAATAATCTTTTAAAAATTTACCACACCAATGTTTTCCTGTATTAATCCCATCTATTAATGGATCCATAACTCTAGCGGCACCATCTACAATATCTAGCGGTGGTTGAAAGTCATGAATAGCTACTTTTTTTTTCGATAATTCTGCTGGATCCTCATCTGTAACCCATCCTGTATCTACGGCATTCATATAAATACCTGATTTTGCAAATGTAGACGCAGAAGTGTGTGTTAACATATTTAATGCAGCTTTTGCCATATTCGTATGTGGATGTCTATCTACTTTTTTAAATCGATGAAATTTTCCTTCCATAGCTGTAACATTAATAATATGCTTTTTTCCGGTATTTTCTTTCATCATTAAATTAGACAATCGGTTGCATAAAACAAAAGGTGCTACAGCATTTACCAATTGTACCTCAACCATTTCTGTAGTTTCAATTTCACCTAATTTTAAGCGCCAACTGTTGGTTTTTCTTAAATCTACTTGTTGTAAATCGGCATCTAATTCGCCTTCTGGAAATACTTCTGCAGTTTGCAGGGAGTTGTCAAAGCTATAGGGGATTTGAGATAATTCTGCTGAATTACGCAATCCAATGCCTGGTTCTGGACCGTGCCATGTAACCGGAAGTACATTATTTTTACTTGTTTTTGAAGAAGACTCACTTAGATTTGCCAATTCTTGTAAACAGCTAGCATGATCTTTTAATAAAGTTTGTGCACGTTTTGGTAATTTTTCTATTGGTAATTTTTCATTTTCCATTAAATGAAAATAAAACCCTGAAGGCCTTCTTACAGTTTGAGCTGCATTGTTGATTAAAATATCTAATCGATCATATTTTTGTTCAATATAGTTGCAAAAAATTTCGACACTAGGGATGTGTCTTAAATCAAGCCCATGAATATGCAAACGATGGCTCCAATCTTTATAATCGTCTTCTTTAGAAAAACGAATGGCAGAATCTGCAGGAAAACGAGTTGTAGCAACTACAGTAGCACCTGAACGCAACAGCATAAGCGTAATATGATATCCTATTTTTAAACGAGAACCGGTAATTACTGCTACTTGTCCTTTTAAATTGGTAGTTTGAAAACGTTTTGTATAATTTAAATCACCACAATTTTTACACATGGTATCATAAAAATGATGCAATTTAGTAAACGTTATTTTACAGACATAACAGTTTCTGGGCGACTCTAATTCTAAGGTTTCTTCATTAATGGCTCCTGCACCTAGAAGCTTTGGGGCGACAAAAAGAGCAGCCTCTCTTGCAGAGCGAATACCCGTAGTTTTTCTTGCGTGTGTATCTTTCGCAATCATCTTACGTTTTGCAGCTTTTTTTGCATCTTTCCTCCTACGCTCAAATTCTGAACGATTTGGTCTCGTTAATTCTCCTGCAGCTTTAAAAAGAGCAATTCTTTGCTTTTCTGGTATCTCAAAAAGGTGATTGGTATTTTCTAATAAATGTTGCAATGTTTTTACGCATTGTGCTATGTCTAAATTAGGGTCCTTTTTACTCATAATACTTATAATACTGTAACTCTTACTTTTTTCTTTTTTAAACGAGTGTTGTTTAACTTTTCTACTAAATTATCAGCAAGTTCTAATGGAATTGCCACAAAGGCACAATCTGGTTTTAACTCAATTGTTCCTAATTGATCTTTAGAGATGCCACCTTGTTTAAAAAATAACCCTGCAATATCACCTTTCGATATTTTATCTTTTCTACCCCCAGAAATAAATAAAGTTTCCCAATATTGTGGTTTATAATGCGCTTTTTTTGAGATATTGATGCCTTTACTAGCTTTAATAAATTCAGGTAAACGCTCATTTTCCCACTTTAGAATATAAGCAGTTCCTTTTTCATTTACTCTGGCTGTTCTTCCATTTCTATGAATAAACTCTTCTTCATGTTTTGGCAATTCATAATGAATAATATACTTCATTTCAACAATATCAATACCTCTTGCAGCTAAATCTGTGGCAATTAACAATTGACAAGTTCCGTTTCTAAATTTAATTAAAGCACGTTCTCTCTCTTTTTGTTCCATTCCTCCAGAGAAGCAAGCATGACTTATTTTATTTCGTTCTAAAAAGGTACTTAATTGAGTAATGCTATCTTTTAAATTACAAAATACGATTCCTGGTTCATTCCCTATATGTTGAATTAATTCTAATACTGTTTTTAGTTTACTTTTTGTGGGAGAAATTACTGTTTTAAAAGCAAGTTGAGATGTTCTTTTTCCTTTTAAGTAATTGATAATTCTCGGCTCCTCTAATTTTACAAAATCTGGTATTTCAACTCCCTGAGTAGCAGAAGTTAAAATGCGTTTATCTAAAGTTGGTAATTGATTGATTATACCACGCATTTCGTATTCAAAACCTACTTCTAAAGACTTATCAAATTCGTCTAAAACTAAGGTTTTAATATGATCTTTAGAAAAACGATCATTACTAAAGTGATCTGCAATTCTACCTGGTGTACCAATTAAAATAGCAGGAATATGTTTTAATTCGATTTTATCTTTAGACATTGGTCTACCGCCATAAACTGCATTGACTTTATATCCAGAACCCATAGAACGAATAACTTGTTCTATTTGTATTGCCAATTCTCTAGATGGCACTAATATTAATGCTTGTATATTTTTAGATTCAGGATCTAACGATTTTAACAGTGGTAGCGAAAAAGCCAATGTTTTTCCAGTTCCTGTTGGAGATAATAAGATGGTGTTGTTATTTTTTTCAATAACAGAAGTCGCTTCTTCCTGCATCGGATTCAATGCTTCAATCTGAAGCTTTACTAGAATATCCTCTTGGGTTTTAATACTATTTGCCATATTAATTATTTCTTTTTTTCTTTTTTGTAACTTTAGGTTTTGTATTAGAGATGGCTGTTTGTGCTAAGTAATTAGCGAGAACTTTATCTACTAATTCCTCTTTTGTTAAATGATGAAATATCGTTTTTATTTTCGCTTTAAAATCTTCAGAGACTTCACGATTTGGTTTGATCTTAAATATTTTTTTCGCCCATATTAAACCATTATTCTCTTGAATGCTTTTAGTATCTGCCTTTATATACTTTTTAAAAACAAGTCCTAAATCTTCCTCGAATTCAGGGATTTCTACCTCCTCTTCTTTTTGAATAATACTCAAAGAAAGACCGGTCTCTCCTGCTCTTGCAGTTCGTCCACTTCTATGCACATAAGTATCATACCTGTCTGGTAAGTGGTAATTTACTACGTAAGATATTTCTTTTACATCAATTCCACGAGCTGCTAAATCTGTGGCAACTAAAATATCGATATTTCCTTCTCTAAATTGTCCCATAATCCGATCTCTAATACCTTGTGTTAAACTACCATGCAGAGCTCCAGAAGAGAACTTATTAATGGCTAAGTTTTTTGCTAATTTATTAACAGCGGCTTTTGTTTTACAAAAGATAATTCCACGTTCTCCTTCTTTTGTAGATAAGAAATGTAACAATACATTTAATTTTTCAATAGGCTCAACAACTACATATTGATGATCTATTCCTTGATGTCCTATAGTTGCCATATCTGCTTCTATATGTATCACGTATTTTGACATATAGTTTTGAACTAATTGTTTGATTGTTCCTGGCATGGTAGCAGTAAACAGTAGTGTTCTTCTAGATTTCGGAATTTCTTTAATAATCGTATCTACCTCCTCTTTTAAAGCACTGACCATTTCATCAGCTTCATCTAATATAAAATATTTAATATCTTTAATATTGATTGCATCACGTTTCACTAAGTCCACTAAACGTCCGGGAGTTGCTACTACTATATGTGTAGTTTCTTTTAAACGTTTTATTTGAGGTTTTATAGGAATACCTCCACATATAGAAGCAATTGTTGCTTTTTGATGCTCTGTAGCAAAAGAGATTAGATTGTTATATATCTGATGGCCTAATTCACGAGTAGGTGCTAATATTAACACTTGTAAATGAGTGTTTTGAGTGTCTATTAATTGTAATAGGGGCAATCCAAAAGCAGCTGTTTTTCCTGTACCTGTTTTTGCTAAAACGACAAGATCTTCCTTTTTATTTAAAATTAAAGGAATAACTTTTTCTTGAACATTTGTAGGAACAGAAATTTTTATTTTTTTTAAATTCTCCTGCAATATTGAATGAACACCTAACTCTGAAAACGTTTTTGACATTTAATGAAATTTTCACAAAGGTACTGATATCGTTCTTGAAAAAAGGCCAAATAATTATTTGTGAATTAAAAATGTTTCATTCAAAAATAAAATAAGAATTACAGATTATTTTTTCTTTTGGTTTATTCTAGAAACCAAATTAGAATGAGAAAAAAGATGTTAATTGATTTGAGTTTATGATACAACTTCTAACATTTTGGATACTTTAATATTATTCATTCTATTGTTTTTTTGAAGAATATAATATACGATAGCTGCGCTAATAAATCCTATGATGTTTTTTATTTGAGGGGTTATACGAATGTTTTAGAAATAAAATAATCTGAAATCATTACGCCTGCAATTGGTGTAATTGTAATTATTAGAAGCGATATAAAACTCATAAAGTGTGATAATACACCCAAAGCAGCTAATAAAATTCCAAATAAACCTACAATTAACGTTGTTTTTGAACGATTTTTATCTCCTCGGTTTAAAAGATTATTAAAAGCTAAACCTGAAGAATAAATATTCATAATATTGGAAGTATACGTTGCAAGTATAAGAATTGACATTGCTAAAAAGGGAAACCCAAAAACTACGGTAAGTACCATTATGCCTCCTCAAAAAACTGAAGACAACCATACAGGAATTTCGGGGCCATTCATTTCAACTACTCTTTTTGAGAATGAAGCGCCCGCTATATTACTTTGTATACCAAACCCCTAATGAAAGGCATTACTTAGTTTCCTTATCCTGTCGAAATAAAATCTTTTACATGGAGGTAGTCAATACCTGCCCTTGGTATATATTGCAAACAGCTTATTACTTTTACTTTAAAGCACTTCAAGATTATGATGGCATTGATTGTATTATTATCTGGGATCAAAAGAAGTGAGATTTTAATTCCAGTTTTAATGGGTGGTATTCTAATTAAAGAAAAAAAATAAACGTAAAAAATTGATACCCCTATTTGATATTTTATTCGGTGTATTATTAATGTTATACGCATAAAAAAAGCTTCAATAAAAATTATTACTGAAGCTTTTTTTTAATTATGTTTTCTGTTATGTTAGCATTCCTCCATCTACAGATAAAGTTTGACCTGTAATATACGAACTCATATCAGAGGCTAAAAAAACACATGCATTTGCAATGTCTATAGGTTGACCTCCTCTTTTTAAAGGGATTCCATCTCTCCAGCTTTGAACGGTTGCTTCATCTAGTTTAGTTGTCATTTCAGTTTCTATAAAACCAGGAGCAACAACATTACTTCTAATGTTTCTTGAGCCTAATTCTAATGCAACAGATTTAGAAAAACCTACAATACCGGCTTTTGAAGCTGCGTAATTAGTTTGTCCAGCATTTCCTTTTAATCCCACAATAGAACTCATATTAATAATCGAACCTGATCTTTGTTTCATCATAGGACGAATCACTGCTTTGGTTAAATTAAATACAGATTTTAAGTTTACCTCTATTACTTTGTCAAAATCTTCTTCAGTAATACGCATTAATAAATTATCTTTTGTAATTCCTGCATTATTTACTAAAATATCAATAGTTCCAAATTCTTTCAAAACTTCTTTTGCTAATTCTTGAGCTGCATCAAAATCTGCTGCATTTGATTGATATCCTTTAGCTTTTACACCTATATCTGTCAATTCTTTTTCTAAGGCAGTTGCAGCATCTACAGAAGAACTGAAGGTAAAAGCAATATTGGCCCCTTGCTTGGCAAATTCAACCGCAATTCCTCGTCCAATTCCTCTTGTAGCTCCGGTGATAATTGCTAATTTATTTTCTAATAATTTCATATTATCTGATTGTTTTTTAACCTGGCAAATATAGTAAAATAAAAAAACTCGTAATACAATTTTGTGTTACGAGTTTTTATATTTGATAAAAATAACTTCTTTATTTAATAAAAGTTATTATTGTTTTACTTCCATTTTATTGACATAATTGAATAAATAATCGATATCTAATTCTTTTATCTTTCCAAGTTTTTTTAATGACTTAATATTTAAATCTTTCTTATTACCAATGACCATTACATTGTATGATTCCCCTTTGATATTTTTATTGAAAAAGACTTTTAAATCTTTTAAGGTCATTTTTTTAATGGTATTGTAAATTTGTTCTCTGTTATCGTTATCTATTCCTAATTTTTGTAATCTTTCATATGACCAAAAAATATTAGATTTAGTAATTCTTTGCGCTGCTATTTTTTTTAGTGTTGCTTCTTTTGCTGCTTTAAATTGCTTTTCTGCTTCTGGCATATTATTCATTAATTCCATCATGGCATCAACAGCTTGTTCTAATTTATTTGCCTGTGTGCCAATATATGCCATTACATAATTTGCAGATTCTTTCTTAGACGCATTGCTATAATTAGCAAAAGCAGAATAGGCTAAAGATTTAGACTCTCTAATTTCTTGAAAAACGATAGAGGACAAACCGCTTCCAAAATAGCTATTAAATAATGAGGAGGCAGCGATATTTTCTGGTTTAAAAGGTTCTCCTTTTGCTAAAAAAAGCATTTCTGTTTGAACCATGTCGTAATTCGTAAAAAATACATTTCCTCCAGTCTCTTGTTCTTTATATTCTTTTGCTGCTGGATACTCTTTTAAATCTCCATAAAGTTTATGATGTTTATTAAGTAATGAAACAGCGTTATTTACATCTTTACCGTAATAAAAAATTCGTTGTTTGTAATTCTTCATATCTTTCAAAAGAGCAATTAAATCTTCAGGGTTTATTGATTTTAATTCATCAATTTGCATAATATCTCTGAGAGGAGAATTTTCTCCATATTTTCCATAGTTCATTAATCCATTTCTAAGAATGTTTCCTTTTTGGGTTTTTCCGTTTTGACGACCCTTATAAATTTTTTCAACATATTTGTTATAGGCATCTTTATCTGCTTTCCCGTTATCCCATAAATGTTCTAGTAGATCTAGCCCCTTAGATAAATTTTCTTTCAATCCGTTTAAGCCAAAATATGTTTTATTTCGCCCTGTGATAACATAATAAGAGATTCCTAATTTGTAAAATTCTTTTTTAAGTTCTTCATTTGTGAATTTGTCTGTTCCAATATATTCAAAATAACCAGCCGCTAGAGATAATTTTTTATCATTATCGCTCCCCATATCAAAAATGATATTCATATCGAATAAATCGTTTTTCTCATTTAAAACATAAGAAAATTTAATGCCATTGTCTGTTTTAATTTCTTTAATTGCTGTTTTATAGTCAACAAATTTAGGCTGTAAAGGATCAGATTGTATTTTGTTAAAGACTTTGATATATTCAGAACTTTTTTCTCTATTTAATTTTACAGGCGTAATTCCAGGATTTGCAACTTTTACAATATTTTGGTCTTCCCCTTTTTTCTTATAGGTAATTACATAATTATCTTGATAAAAACTATTTGCAAAACTGACTAATTGTTCTTTTGAAATCTTTTTTAAATCATCTAAAAACTGAACTCTTTTTGACCAATTTTGATTATAAATAAATGCATTTACATAAGTATCTGCTAATGCTGAATTATTTTCATATTGTCTGGTTTGGCTCAGTTTTAAGTCGTTAACAACAGCGTCAATCATCCAATCTTCAAACTCACCTTTTTTTAATTTTTCAATTTGAGCTAATAACAACTCTTTAACTTCATCTATAGATTGCCCGGATTTAGGAGAACCTGTAAAAGAATGGTATCCATAATCATTTAAAAAAGTTGGTGAACAACTAGCTCTTTGTACTAATTGCTTTTGATTTAAATTTAAATCGATAATACCAGCATTTCCATTCGCCATAATCATATCGCACAATGTAACTAACTTTTCCTCTTCAGTATTAATCCCCTTAGATCTGAAAGCTATAGAAATAGATTCAGACGTTGGCCCAAAAACTTCATTAATCACTGGTGATGTAATTTTGTCTTCTTTCGGAAATGTTGGAGGCGTCAATTCTTTTCTTTTAAACTTTCCAAAAGCATCATTTACTTTTTTAATTGTTGAATCAAATTCGAAATCGCCGACTAAAACTACTGCCATATTATTTGGAATATAATATTTATTAAAGTAGTTGTGAATATCAATCATTGAAGGGTTTTTTAAATGATCTGCTGTTCCAATTGTAGTTTGTTGACCATATGGGTGGTTTGGGAATAATCCTTCTAGCATTGCTTTATAACGCTTTCTAAAATCACTATCTTGGCTTCGGTTAAATTCTTCAAAAACTGCTTCTAGCTCTGTGTGAAATAAACGTAAAACCAAGGTACTAAATCGCTCTGATTCTAAGGTTAACCACTTCTCAAATTCATTTGCAGGAATTTTATTTGTGTATACAGTTTGTTCAAACCAAGTATATGCATTTGTTCCTGTTGCTCCCATGGAAGCTGTCATTTTATCATATTCATTAGCAATAGAATAATTTGATGCTTCTAAAGAAACTTTATCAATTTTCTTATAAAGTGCTACTTTTTTATCAGCCTCTTTTTCTACACGGTGTTGTTCATATAAGGAAGAGATTTTATCTAGATATAATTTTTCTTTTTTCCAATCTGATGTTCCAATTTCGTGTGTTCCTTTGAAAACCATATGTTCTAAATAATGAGCTAAACCTGTAGATTCTTTTGGATCGTAATTAGACCCGGCTCTAACTGCGATATAAGTTTGAATTTTCGGTTCATCAAAGTTCTGACTTAAATATACTTTTAAGCCATTGTCTAAAGTATACAATCTTAAACCTGTTGGATCATTTTCTACAATTTCATAGGTCAATCCGTTTGCGTCTCTTTTTGAAGTAACATTGTAACTTTTTTCTTTATTAGTGTCACAACTTATTGTTGCTATTAATAAAAAACTAATACATAACAATTTAATTTTTTTCATTATTTCATTATTTAAGGGTTAAAATAAAAATCCGTTGAATTTACGAATTCAACGGATTTAAAACTAATACTATATAAAACTTTAACAGTTTATCAATATTTCTTATCTATTTTAAGACTTCTGCAATCATTTCACCAATTTTAGCAGGAGAACTCACAACATGAATTCCATTTTTAGCTAAAATTTTCATTTTTGCTTGTGCTGTGTCATCGGCTCCACCAACAATTGCTCCTGCATGCCCCATTGTTCTTCCTGCAGGTGCAGTTTGACCTGCTATAAAGCCAACTACTGGTTTTCTATTTCCGTCAGCTTTAATCCATTGTGCAGCTTCAGCTTCAAGATTTCCACCAATTTCACCAATCATAACAATTGCTTCAGTTTCATCATCATTCATTAATAATTCTACAGCTTCTTTTGTTGTTGTTCCAATAATTGGATCACCACCTATACCAATTGCAGTTGTAATTCCGTACCCTTGTTTTACAACTTGATCAGCAGCTTCATAGGTTAAAGTTCCTGATTTAGAAACGATTCCTACTTTCCCTTTTTTGAAGATAAATCCAGGCATAATACCAACTTTAGCTTCATCTGGTGTTATTACTCCAGGACAATTTGGGCCAACTAATCTACAATCCTTAGTATCAATATATGCTTTTACTTTAACCATATCGGCAGTTGGGATTCCTTCAGTTATACAAATAATTACTTTAATACCTGCATCAGCAGATTCCATAATTGCGTCAGCAGCAAAAGCTGGTGGTACAAATATAATTGAAGTGTCTGCTCCTACCTTATCTACAGATTCTTTTACTGTATTAAAAACTGGTTTTCCTAAATGCTCTAGACCTCCTTTTCCTGGGGTCACGCCTCCAACTACATTCGTTCCGTAATCAATCATTTGACCTGCATGAAATGTACCTTCACTACCAGTAAAACCTTGAACAATAATTTTTGAATTTTTGTTAACTAAAACACTCATTGGTTTAATTTTTTTTGTGTAGCAAAAATAGTTTATTGATTGTTTTAAAAAAAGTATTTTAAGATTTCTTTCTTTCTTTTAAAAAACGTTTTATTTCTGCCATTTCTTTTAATTTTTTTCTCGACTCTGAAATAGGTGTGCCAAAATAACTTTTTCCACCTGCAACAGATTTTGTAACTCCTGTTTGCCCAAGAATTACAGCACCTTTTCCTATTGTAATTCCGCTATTTGTTCCTACCTGCCCCCAAATTGTTACTTCATCTTCAATAATTACACAACCGGCAATACCAGTTTGTGAGGCGATTAAACATTTATCACCAATAACGGTATCATGTCCAACATGAACTTGATTATCAATTTTTGTACCTCTTCCGATTTTAGTATCACCAGTTACCCCTCTGTCAATTGTGCATGAAGCACCCAATTCTACTTCGTCTTGAAGTACAACTCTACCTCCTGAAATTAATTTGTCAAAGCCTTCAGGTCTGTTTTTATAATAGAAGGCATCCGCACCTAAAACTGTATTTGCATGAATTGTAACATTGTTTCCAATAACCGAGTTGTCATAAATGGTAACATTTGGATGAATTGTGCAATTTTTACCAATTTTCACATTGTTACCAATAAAAACATTCGGTTGAATTATTGTGTTTTCTCCAATTATTGCAGAGCTAGAAATAGTTTTTTTTGATGCAATAAAAGGATTGAAATGTTTAGTTATTTTATTAAAATCACGAAAAGGATCCTCGGAAATTAATAATGATTTTCCAATAGGACACTCAATTTTTTTATTAATTAGTATTGTTGTTGCTGCAGAATTTAAAGCTTTGTCGTAGTATTTTGGATGGTCTACAAAAACAATATCTCCTTTTTCTACAACATGTATTTCATTGATTCCTAAAATTTCAAAATTAGGATTACCTACGTATTCTACTTCTAGTAAGGATGCTATTTGTTTAAGTGAAAGAGCTTTTTTAAACTTCATGAATCTTATTTTTTACTACCGTAGATTATAACTCTTGCAAAAAGTGAATGTAGGATAGTAATTTTTGAAAAGAAAACATCTAAATTAAATCCTAGTTTATTGATCCAGTTATCATACTTCTTATCTCCAAATATTTTTAAAGAAATAAAACCAAACACAACGGTAAGAAAATCAAAAAAATAATGGTCAAATGTAAATTTTTTTTTGATAATTTTAAAATCAGAGGATACCAAAGCATGTTCATCTGGTGTTCTTTCTTTTGGATTCATTTTTCTATAAATCTTATACAGTGGGTTCATGTTTAATGGCTCAAGAAAAACAATCTTACCTCCTGGTTTTAAAACTCTGTGAATATGATGTATCGCTTTTTCTATATTTAAATGATGTAAAATCGCTCCACCAAAGACAATATCAAAAGAATTGTCTTCAAAAGTAAGATTATTTGCATCCATTAAATGGTGATTAACTTCAAAATTCTTTTTTGAGGCTTTTTGTTTTCCTTTTTCATTTTCTTTTTTTATTCTTTCATTCTTTCTTGATAAGTTCCTTTAGCAGTTTCTACTTTAATTTTATCACCTTCATTGATAAACAGAGGAACATTGACTGTTGCTCCACTCTCTACAGTTGCGGGTTTTGTTGCGTTTGTAGCTGTATTTCCTTTAATTCCGGGTTCTGTATGCGTGACTTCTAAAACAACACTAGCTGGCATGTCGACAGATAAAGGCATTTCGTCCTCAGAATTAATAATTATGGTTACAATTTCACCTTCTTTCATTAATTCTGGTGAATCTAAAACAGATTTTTCTAATTGAATTTGAGAATAATCTTTTTCATTCATAAAATGATACGTTTCTCCTTCATTATATAAATATTGAAATTTATGAGTTTCTACACGAACATCCTCAATTTTTCTTCCAGCAGGAAACGTATTATCAACTACTTTTCCGTTTGTGACACTTTTTAATTTTGTTCTTACAAAAGCAGGGCCTTTCCCTGGTTTAACATGTAAAAATTCTATTACTTTGTAAATGTCGTTATTGTATTTGATACACAATCCGTTTCTAATATCTGATGTTGTTGCCATTTTATTTTTTAATTAGTTTTATAATATCCTTTCATAATTCCTCTGTGTGAATCTTTAATAAACTGAATAATTTCATCCCGTTCAGGAGTAGCTTCCATTTCAGCTTCTATGATATCTATTGCTTGGGTATTATTATAATTTTTTTGAAATAGTATTCTATAGATATCTTGAATTTCTCTAATTTTTTCTGTCGAAAACCCTCTTCTTCTCAAGCCAACAGAGTTAATTCCAACATACGACAATGGCTCTCTAGCAGATTTAACAAATGGAGGGACGTCTTTTCTTACCAAAGATCCTCCTGTTACAAATGCATGATTACCTACAGATGCAAATTGATGAACTGCAACCATACCGGCTAAAACAACGTTATTTCCAATGGTAACATGTCCTGCTAGAGTTGTGTTATTAGAAAAAATACAATTATCTCCAACATAACAATCATGAGCAACATGGCAATAAGCCATGATTAAACAATTATTTCCGATTTCAGTTTTCATTCTATCAGAAGTTCCTCTATTTATAGTGACACATTCTCTAATGGTAACGTTATCTCCAATTTCTACCGTAGTTTCTTCATCATTAAATTTTAAATCCTGAGGAATTGCAGAAATGACAGAACCGGGAAAAATTCTACAATTTTTACCTATTCGTGCACCTTCCATTATTGTAACATTAGAACCAATCCAAGTTCCTGAACCTATTGTTACGTTGTTATGAATAGTAGTAAAAGGTTCTATAACTACGTTTCTAGCAATTTTAGCTTGTGGATGGACATAGGCTAATGGTTGATTCATACTTATTTTATTTTTGAAATTTGTGCCATTAATTCAGCTTCTGCAACAATTTTTCCATTGGCATATGCATACGCTTGCATATGACAAATTCCTCTTCTAATTGGGGTGATTAACTCACATTTAAATATTAGAGTATCTCCAGGTAAAACTTTTTGTTTAAACTTTACTTTATCCATCTTCATAAAATAGGTAAGATAGTTTTCTGGATCTGGTACAGTATTTAAAACTAAAACTCCACCACATTGAGCCATTGATTCAACCTGTAAAACACCAGGCATTACTGGAGAACCAGGAAAGTGGCCAACGAAATAATTTTCATTCATAGTCACATTTTTCATACCAACCACATGTTTATCAGAAAGTTCTAATATTCTATCAATCAATAAAAAAGGAGGTCTGTGCGGCAAAACATCCATTATTTGATGGATATCCATCAAAGGAGTTTCATCTAAATTATATTGTGGAACATTGTTTCTTTTTTCTAGTTTAATAATTTTAGCTAATTTTTTTGCAAACTGTGTATTAATTAAATGTCCAGGTTTATTAGCAATCACTTTTCCTTTAATTCTAATACCTACGAGAGCCAAGTCACCAATTACGTCTAATAACTTATGTCTTGCAGCTTCATTAGCCCAGTGCAAAGTAAGATTATCTAAGATACCATTTGGTTTAATGGTAATATCATCTTTATTAAATGCTTTTTTTAGTTTTTCCATTGTGCTATTAGATAATTCTTTATCTACATATACAATAGCATTATTTAAATCACCACCTTTAATTAGATCATTTTCCAAAAGCATTTCAATTTCATGTAAAAAACTAAAAGTTCTTGCAGCTGCTATCTCTTCTTTAAAATCAGAAATTTTAGCAAGGTTTGCATTTTGTGTGCCTAATATTTTAGTGCCGAAGTCTACCATAGTCGTAACTTGATATTCATCTGAAGGCATTAAAATAATTTCACTACCAGTAATCTCGTCTTTATAAGATATAATTTCTTTAACAACATATTCTTCTATATCTGCATCTTGTTCTTCAATTCCTGCTTTTTCTAGTGCTTCTACAAAATATTTAGAAGAACCATCCATAATAGGCGGTTCTGATGAATTTATTTCTATTAATAAATTATCTATATCTAATCCAACAGCGGCAGCTAAGACATGTTCTGAAGTTTGAATCTGAACACCATTTTTTTCAAGGTTTGTTCCTCTTTGTGTATTGACTACATATTCTGCTTTTGCTGCAATTATTGGTGACCCTTGAAGATCAACTCTGCAAAATGCAAAGCCATGATTTGAAGGAGCTGGCTTTATTGTCATTTTTACAGTATTGCCTGTATGAATACCAACGCCAGATAAACTTACTTCTTTTTGAATTGTTTTTTGTTTCTTACTCATTGCTTTTTATTTTTGAGTATTCAACTCTTTTTCTATATGGTTAATTTTTGATATTATTTTAGGTAAATTTTTAAAAAGAACGTAGCTTTTATTGAAGTCTGAATAATCAAAAGCGGGTGTTCCTTGAACAACTAGATTGTCTTTTAAGTTTTTTGAAATACCAGATTGAGCCTGAATTTTTAGGTTGTTTCCCAAAGTTAAATGCCCAGCAATACCAACTTGTCCTCCAATCATACAATTTTCACCAACTTTTGTTGATCCTGCAATACCAGTTTGTGCTGCAATCACTGTATTTTTTCCAATTTCTACATTGTGAGCAACTTGTATTTGGTTGTCTAGCTTAACCCCTTCTCTTATAATTGTTGAGCCCATAGTAGCCCTATCTATTGTGCAGGAAGAACCGATGTCTACGTTATCCTCAATAATTACATTACCAATTTGCGGTATTGCTTTAAATGATCCATTTTTATTTGGTGCAAAACCAAATCCATCAGAACCTATAATAGCTCCAGAATGAATTTTACAATTATTTCCAATAATAGTTTCAGAATAAATTTTTACTCCGGAAAATAAAACACAATTATCACCGATAGATGAATTGTCACCAATATAAGAATTAGGATAAATTTTTACATTTTCGCCTATTGTAACATTTTTACCAATATATGAAAATGCACCAATGTATTCATTGATACCAATTTTTGCTGAATCAGATATAAAACAGGGAGCTTCTCTTCCTATTTTTTGATCTTTTACTTGATTATAAAATTCTAATACTTTAGAAAATGCTTCGTATGCATTTTCGACACTAATCAGTGTTGTGTTAATTTTTTTTTCTGGCTCAAAATCCTTGTCAACTATAGTAACAGAGGCATTTGTAGTATATAGAAAAGGATAATATTTTGGATTTGAAAGAAAGGTTAAAGACCCTTTTTCACCCTCTTCTATCTTAGAAATCTTAGAAACCTCTACCTCAGGGTTCCCGATAATAGTACCTTCTAAAATGTCTGCTATTTGTTGTGCTGTAAATTTCATTATTTGCAAAAATATAAAATTTATAGTGATTTGGCTAATATCATTTTACTTTGGATAACAAATAAAGTGTTTAATTACTGGATTTGTAAGTGCTTGAAGGTTTAATTGGTCTGAAGCTTCAGCAATATCTTTTAGATTTCCTTTTTTATTTAGGATATAAATAGGTTTTTCTTGATGGTAAGCTTGATTTATAATACTATTTGAAAAAACAAAGAATCTTCCTTCATTTTTAGAAAGTGGAAATTTTTTATAAACTTCAGTTTGTTTTTTATTTAAATACAATTCATTAAATTTTTCTTGCTGAATTTCAATTCGAAGTAATTTTCTATCTATAATCATTTGAGATAATAAGGAAAGTACTTTGTCTTGATGATGTATCCACTGTTTGATCGCTGATAAAATATCATAATCATCTAATTTTGAAAACATTTCTAATGTTTTGTCATTAAAATTTACTTCAGATATTTGATTGTATAAAAAATATTTTAAAGCAGAACTTGCAAATAATTCTTCTCCTTTTTCTGCCAATTCTTTTGCTCTTTTTAAAACATTTACAAGCATGTTTTCTGCAACTAACCCTGTTTTATGAAGATATACTTGCCAATACATTAACCTTCTAGCAATTAAAAACTTTTCGACAGAATAAATTCCTTTTTCTTCAATAACTAATTTATCGTTCTTAACATTCATCATAGCAATTAATCTATCTGATGAAATATTTCCTTCTGTTACACCTGTGTAAAAACTGTCTCTTTTCAAATAATCTAATCTGTCAATATCTAACTGACTTGATATTAACTGATATAAAAATTTACGCGTATAATTTCCTTCAAATATTTTTATTGCTAAAGTTAATTTCCCTTCAAATTCTTTATTTAATTTCCTCATAAATTTTAAAGAAATTTCTTCATGAGAAATACCATTAACAATACTGTGCTCTAAAGCATGCGAAAAGGCTCCATGACCAATGTCATGTAATAAAATAGCAATGTAAAGTGCATTTTCTTCTTCTTCTGAAATTTCAACTTGCTTAAATTTTAAAACTCTTACCGCTTTTTGCATTAGATGAATGCAGCCTATTGCATGATGAAATCGTGTATGATTTGCACCTGGATAAACCAAATTTGTAAATCCCATTTGAGTTATTCTTCTTAAACGCTGAAAATAAGGATGTTCTATAAGATCATAAATTAGCGAATTGGGTATTTGTATAAATCCGTAAATAGGATCGTTTAGAATTTTTAATTTATTTGGTTTTTTAGTATTCAATGGAAATTTTTTTTTCAATCCTTGGCAAAATACAACCATTAATTTTTTTTGGCAATATTTTATTATTTTTAAAAGTAAAAATGCACAACAAATTGTTACTTTTATGGTTAAATGTTATAATTTAAAAGTAAAATATGAGTAGTATACAAATTTTATGGGTTGATGATGAGATAGAATTACTAAAGCCTCACATTCTTTTTCTTGAACGAAAAAACTATAAAGTAACTTCATGCACAAATGGAACTGATGCCATTGATATGGTTGATAATGAAAATTTTGACATAGTTTTTCTAGATGAAAATATGCCAGGTTTATCTGGTTTAGATACACTTACTGAAATTAAACAAAAGCAAGCCAACCTCCCTATTGTTATGATTACCAAGAGTGAGGAAGAGTATATCATGGAAGAAGCAATTGGATCGAAAATTGCAGATTATCTAATTAAACCTGTAAATCCAAGTCAGATTTTATTAAGTTTAAAAAAGAACTTAGACAACTCTCGATTGGTTTCTGAGAAAACCACCTCAAATTATCAACAGGAGTTTCGTAAAATTTCAATGGATCTAGCGATGGTAAACTCTTATGAAGATTGGATTGATCTTTACAAAAAATTGATTCATTGGGAACTAGAACTTGAAAATATCAGTGACTCTGGAATGTTAGGTATTCTAGAAAGTCAAAAATTAGAAGCAAATACTCTTTTTTTTAAGTTTATAAAGAAGAATTACGAAGACTTTCTAACAGCACATGATAAACCTACTTTTTCACATACGTTATTTAAAGATTATGTTGTTCCTGAATTAAGTAAATCACAGGGAGTATTATGGATTGTAATAGATAATTTACGATACGACCAATATAGAATTTTAGAACCTTTCATTAACAATCATTACAAAAAAGATATTGAACATTCCTATTTTTCTATTTTACCAACTGCAACTCAATATGCAAGAAACGCTATTTTTTCTGGACTAATGCCTTCTGAAATGGAAACATGTTATCCGAATTTTTGGAAAAACGATACAGACGAAGGGGGAATGAATTTATTTGAAAACGACTTTTTATTAGCACAAATTAAACGACTAGGATTAAACATAAAACACGAATATTATAAAATAACAAATCTTAAAAACGGTAAAGATTTAGCTGATAATTTTAACGGAACTAAAGAAAATGATTTAACAGCTGTTGTGTATAATTTTGTTGACATGTTGTCTCATTCTAAAACAGAAATGGAGGTTATAAAAGAATTAGCTGGAGATGATAAAGCATATAGAAGTTTAACCTTAAGTTGGTTTAAAAATTCACCTTTGTTTGAAATCATTCAAAAAGCTCAAAATTTAGGACAAAAATTAATCATTACAACCGATCACGGAACTATTAATTGTAAACACCCAACCAAAGTAATTGGTGATAAAAACATTAGTGCAAACCTTCGTTATAAGACAGGTAGAAGTTTATCTTACGAAGAAAAAGATGTGTATGCTGTCAGAAATCCGAAAGATATATTTTTACCAACGATTACAATGAACAGTGCCTATGTTTTCGCAAAAGAAGATTTATTTTTTGCCTATCCAAATAACTTTAATCATTTTGTAAAATATTTTAAAAACACCTATCAACATGGAGGTGTCTCTTTAGAGGAAGTCATTATTCCATGCGTAGTTTACAGTCCGAAGTAAATAATTAATTAAAAATATGAATCTAAATTCACATTAATATTTTAATAAATATCTGATAGGTTTCTTATTTTTGTAGCATGAACAAAAATTACACAATAGAAGATTTACCTACTATTGCTTCTGAAATTATTGCATTAGTAAAATATAAAAAGATTCTTTTTTATGGAGAAATGGGCGCTGGAAAAACTACCCTAATTAAAGAGATTTGTAACCAACTTAATGTTTTAGATACTATATCTTCTCCTACTTTCTCACTTGTAAATGAATATGAAACTTCAAAAAACAAAAAAGTATTTCATTTTGATTTTTATAGAATTGAAGATGAAGAAGAAGCCTTAGATATGGGTATTGAAGAATATTTCGATAATAATTGTTGGTGTTTGATTGAATGGCCAGAAAATATTAAAAATTTATTACCTTTAGATGCTGTTCAAATTCATTTATCTATTTTAGATATCGGACAACGAAATATTCAATTAAAATAAATATATATTATGAGTTCATTCTCTCCTTTCAGTAAAGAAGAATTACTTCCACAAGAAGAAATGTTAGAAATTAAAAAACAAAAAGGAGAACTTTTTATTGGCTTGCCTAAAGAAACATATTTAGGAGAAAAACGAGTTTGTTTAACTCCAGATGCTGTTTCTGCTTTGTGTGCGCATGGACATAGAATTGTTATAGAAACTGGTGCAGGTGACTACGCAAATTATTCCGATCGTAAATATTCTGAAGCTGGAGCAAAAATATCCTATGATGTAGAAGAGGCTTTTAAATGTAATATTGTTTTAAAAGTTGCTCCACCGTCAGAAAAAGAAATTGGATATATGAATCCGAAGGCAATTTTAATTTCCTCTTTACAATTAAAAACTCAGCATAAGAAATATTTTGAATGTTTAGCAAAAAAACGTATTACTGCTGTTGCTTTTGACTATATAAAAGATGAACACGAAACCTACCCAATTGTAAAGTCATTAAGTGAAATTGCTGGAACTGCTTCTGTTTTAATCGCTGCTGAATTAATGAGTGGAACCAATATTGGTAATGGCTTGATGTTAGGAAATATTGGAGGTGTACCACCTTCAAGTGTTGTTATTTTTGGCGCTGGTACTGTTGGCGAATATGCTGCAAGAGCAGCTTTAGGATTGGGTGCAAGAGTTAAAGTTTTTGATAATTCAATAAGTAAATTAAGAAAACTACAGCATTCTTTAAATGCACCTATTTACACATCAACATTACAACCTAAGTCAATAGTTAAAGCCTTAATGAGAGCTGATGTGGCAATTGGTGCAATAAGAGGTAAA
>Ga0115008_10000809_pt1 | contig 24389 bp, 24 predicted proteins | sample FraStrMetagenome_FD_87164 | JGI IMG/M metagenome (GOLD analysis project Ga0115008, IMG submission 87164) | Marine eukaryotic phytoplankton communities from Arctic Ocean - Fram Strait ARC3M Metagenome | ecosystem: Environmental > Aquatic > Marine > Oceanic | place: Fram Strait | collected...
TATTATCTTTTGAAGTTATAATTGCCCCAAAACTAAATTTCTTGATGAAATCTATTGCCTCATGTTTATCTGTTAATATGTTGGATTTGGGTATGTACATTGTTTCTTCTTATTGCTGGTAACAATTGAATATACGTATTACGTATATCCAAAATATAACCACTAAGATAATAAATCTTTTATGTCTTTAAAGGATTTATTTGCCACGTGGGTATAAATTTCTGTTGTCTTAGTAGAGCTATGTCCTAATAATAGTTGAATATGCCTAATGTCTGTTCCATTTTCTAGTAGATGCGTTGCAAAACTATGTCTTAGCATGTGAGGTGTAACTTTTTTGTTAATCCCTGCACTTTTTGCGGATTTAGATACAATCTTTAAAATACTAGTACCGCTATACTTTTGTCCATTTTGTCCTTCAAACAAAAATTCTTTTGGTTTATAGTCTTTATAATAATTGCGTAAGTCACTTAAAATGCTTGAACTTAAAACGGTGACCCTGTCTTTATTTCCCTTAGCACAATTAACCTTAATAACCATCCTCTTACTATCAATATCATTGATCTTTAAATTTAAAAGCTCCCCTCGTCTTAAGCCAGAAGAATAGAGTAGGCTTATAATGCACCTATGTTTAATATTGGTTGTGTGCTGAAGCATTTTAATAATTTCTTCTTTTGATAAAAGTTTAGGTAATTGCTTTTTCTTGCGAGGTCTTTCTATCTCATAGAACCGATTTGGCATTCCAAGAACTGTTTCGTAATAGAATTTAATACTATTTATAGTAAGATTAATATAAGAATTCGATTTGCCCTGGTGTATAAGCTTTTGCAAGTATGCCCTAATCTCAAGCTCATTTATGGTAATTAGGTCTTTGTCATTGTAATGATTTATGAATGACTCAAAACTAGACACATAATTCTTAACCGTATTTGCTGCGTATCGTTTAAGTTCTAGTTTTAAAAAATAGGACTCTGGACATCTCTTGTAACCTTCTTTAAGTTTTCGGTTTCTGTAGCGCTCCAAGTTTAAATCAGGATTGTTTGGATTGATGATTTTGTCTTTAAAAAAGAAATTTCCATTTACCCACGTAACGCCATAGAATGTTTTAAAAATCAAATCAAGATTACCCTTTGTGTTAGGTATGTAATACATCTTAAAAATATCGCTCCATTTAATGTTTGGCAGTTTTTCGATAAGTGCTTGAATTATTTTGTTTGAATTGAATTGAAGCCCGATACACTTATTTTGACCAATAAGTAAATGCTTTAGAGTAATACTTTTTTGAAGATCCATTGTTTTTTTGGGCAAATTAGATGATTAAAAAAGCTTAATCGTACCTTATACGAATATTTTACGTATAATATTCAACTAATATTGAAAACGATGAGACTTTATAAATACTGCCTTAATTGTGACAAGGAATTGAAAGGAAGAACAGACAAAAAGTATTGTGACCCACAGTGCAAAAGTTCCCACCAATACAAAAGAGAAAAACAGCAGCCAGCGCGTTTTTACAATAAAGTTGATAATCAGTTAAAGCTCAATCGAAAAATACTAAAGGAGTATAATAAAGCAGGAAAGGCAACTGTGCGATTAACAATATTAATAAACGAAGGGTTTGACTCTAAATTCTTTACCCATTATTGGAAGAATAAAAAGGGCGACATATACCTATTTGTTTACGAATATGGTTTTTTAAAGAGAAAAGAGCGAGAGATTGAAAAATATGTTCTTATTCAATGGCAGAATTATATGTCTCGAAAATCATAAAAGCATCTTTCAAATCCATTAAAAATTCCACATAACGGTTTGAAAATAAATCCATCTTCTGTACAACGACCGTTGTTAATCTTTTGATTTTTAACGGTTTTTTGCTTTTATAATTCACACGTATATCTTAAAGCAATTATTCATGCTTTTTGAAGAAAAAGTCTATAGAAATTGGAAAACTGTAATCTTTATTAGTTTTTTTTATTGGGTAAAATTGGAGTAGCAAATGAAAATTTAAAGAATTAGATTTGCTATTTAAAAATAGTAAAAAAAATCTAAAAAGCTATGAAGTAATGGGTGTATGATTCTCTTTGATTCATCTAAAATAAAATACTTAATTATTTATTAACTCCTCCCATCATATTTATAATAAAATGCTTCAATTAATTAAACCTTCTGTGTTCTATAAAGTCAAAGAGAAATGAGTTTGAAACCAAACAAATACCGTCGTTATTTGAAATCTATAACTCTTTTTTTAATCATAATTTTATCCTTAAAAACACAAAGTCAATCTAAAGGTATAAAAGGGAATATTACGGATGAAATGAAAATTCCTTTAGAAATGGTTTCTGTGGCACTTCTGAACCCTAAAGATTCAACTTTTCTAAGTTATACAACCACAGATGAAATAGGAAACTTTCTGTTACAAGATATTCCGAGAGATACAGTTCTCATTCAGTTAAATCTATTAGGTTTTAAATCGTATTCAAAAAAACTTATTTATAAGAAACAATTTATAGATTTAAAAACAATCAGATTAAAAGAGGATGTGAGTGTTTTAGACGAGATTGTGATTTCTGCTGTTATTCCCATTCAAATAAAAAAAGATACCGTTAGTTTTAATGCTAATTCTTTTAAAATAAATTACGATGATAATATTGAAGGATTATTGAATAAACTTCCAGGAATTGAAATTGAAGAAGGAAAAATAATAGCGCAAGGAACTACTGTAAATAAAATTTTTATTGACGGAAAAGAGTTTTTTGGAGGAGATCCATCTATAGTCTTAAAAAATTTTTCTGCAGATATAATTGCCAAAATTGAGGTTATAGATAAAAAAAGTGACGAAGCAGAATTAACCGGAATTAATGATGGAAACAAAGAAGTTGTTATCAATTTTACTTTAAAAAAATCAAATAAAAAACGGGGTTTTGGAAAAGCAGCTTTGGGTTTAGGTTTAGATAATAGATATTTTAGCAACCTTAATTACAATCAATTTAACTCAAAATCGCAGTTATCTGTTATTGGTAAGTTTAATAATATAAACGTAACTGGTTCTAATATTCAGAGTTTTTTGCAAAATGCAAATGGAATTGCAGATGATTCAGATGATGATTCTGAAACTGATTTTATAAAACCTCAAAAGAATTTAAGTGGATTCTTAAAAACAACTGTTGCAGGAATTCATTATGGAAAAGAGATTAAGAAAAAGGAATCATTAAATGCAGATTATTTTTATAATCTTTCAAAAAATAATGGTATTTCTAACACAAGAAGAACCTTCTTTTCAAACACCAATAATTTTAATTATAAGTCAGATAATACTTATTTAAATACATCGGATAATCATAATTTAAATTTCAACTATAACAATAAATCTAATAAAACTAATAGCATAAGAATTAGCGGTAAATTTTATTCAGATAATATGACTTCTAATCTAAATAGAGACGGATTGTTTTTTAATACTAGTAACGAGTTGGTAACAACAAATAATAATCAATCTTCAAATTCAAATCTTAAAAAATACGGTGATTTAAAATTAAACTATTATCAAAAATTACAAAAAAAAGGAAGAAGTTTTAGCGTTGGCTTTAATACAGTAATTACTAATTATCAAAGAAACAATAATCAAAATACTTTTATCACTAGAAATATTAATACAGACAAACCTTTTAAAACAAATTTTGAGACATTAAGAGATGAAAATATTAATTCTTCTAATATATATGTAAAATATAAATATACAGAACCATTAGGAGGAAACCATTATTTAAATTATGAAGCTTCATCACAATTTTTATCTGGAAAAGAATACACTAACCAATTCAGAAAAACGATAAAAACTACAACTGTTGAAGATTTCATAGCATATAGATATAAATATTCTGAAAGTCGTTTTAAAACTAAGTTTTCTCACAGTTACAATAAATCTACTTTAAATATTTCTACGGGTATAGAACATCAAACTTTACAGAGAAGTTTTGGCGAAATAAATAACGTAAAATTCAACAGAGAAGAACAGTATTTAAATCCCTATTTTCTTCTGCAGTTCAGACCAAAAAGAGGGAAAAAATTTAGATTTGTTTATAAAAAACAAATCAGGGCTCCAAGAGCAAATCAAACAAATCCTTTTTTTAATGATTTAAATCCTTTTTCAATAACTACCGGAAATCCAGATTTAAAAACAGAAAAAGTAACCTCTTTTTTATTGACTGCTAATGTGCATGATTTTAAATCTTCAGTCAGTTTTAATGGACGATTACAATATCAAAATTCTAAAGATGCAATTATTAGAAATGTAACCATAAATGACGATTTTATTAGACTAAGAAGTTATCAGAATAGCGGTAGAAAAACTCGTTTTAATGGCGTAGCTAATTTCAGTAAAAAAGTAAATAGCATCGGATTGAGATTTGGCTTGAAAAATAAATTCTCTTATAATGCAGTAAATTCAGTTGTTAATTTTGAATTAAACAGAGTGGTTTCTCAAGATTATTTGGTTAATCTAATTGTTCAGAATAACAAAAAACGCAGTATAGATCTAAAAGTAGGAGCTACTTACAGAATTAATAATACAAGTTTTTCTATTGAAAAAGATTTAAATAGAAAGTTTACTACTCAAAAATATTTTGGAATGGTTGATTTTGATATTACCAAAAGATTGAATGTAAACACACAGTTTGATTATATTGTTTATACGGATAATAGTTTTTCAATTATGCAGAAAATTCCTATCTGGAATGCAGCAGTATCTTATTCATTATCTAAAAATAATAACATTATTAAATTAGTTTTGATAGATTTGTTAAATAGAAATATTGATGTTTTTAGAAGAAGTACTCAAAACTTTTTTGAAGAAAATAACTTGGAAAGTTTAGGAAGATATGTTGTTTTTAGTTATACTTATAAGTTAAATAACAGAAACAAAAAAAGAAAAAAGTCTTAAGCTTAAAAACTCTTTTGTACCAAACTCAGGATACACTAATAAGACCTTTTAGTTTTTTTTTTAAAAAAACAAATCTGAATAAAAATTAAGGATCTACTAAAAGTTTAGAAAATTAATCCTAGTAAAATTAGTAACAAAAAAAAGAGAATACGTTCGTAGTTCTCTTTATTCTTTATCTATTTAAACTAAAATATATTTTTATTTCATTTTAAAATCTTCCATAAACTTAGTTGTATAGTCACCTGCAACGTAATCTGGATGATCCATTAGTTGTCTATGAAATGGTATTGTTGTTTTTACACCTTCAATTACAAACTCATCTAGAGCCCGTTTCATTTTATTAATTGCCTCTTCTCTAGATTGAGCAGTTGTAATTAACTTCGCAATCATAGAATCGTAATTTGGTGGAATCATGTAGCCTGCATACACATGGGTATCAATTCGAATACCATGACCCCCTGGGGCATGAAACGTTGTTATTTTACCTGGAGCTGGCCTAAAATTATTATTAGGGTCTTCTGCGTTAATTCTACATTCTATAGAGTGCATTTTCGGAAAGTAATTTTTACCAGAAATTGGCTCACCAGCAGCAACTAGAATTTGTTCTCTAATCAGATCATAATTAACAACTTCTTCTGTAATTGGGTGTTCTACTTGAATTCGAGTGTTCATTTCCATAAAATAGAAATTTCTATGCTTATCTACCAAGAACTCAACAGTTCCAGCACCTTCATATTTAATATATTCAGAAGCCTTTACGGCTGCATCTCCCATTCTTTTCCTTAAATCATCAGTCATAAAAGGGGATGGTGTTTCTTCAGTTAACTTTTGGTGACGACGCTGAACAGAACAGTCTCTTTCTGATAGATGACATGCTTTCCCAAAAGAATCTCCAACAATTTGAATTTCTATATGCCTTGGCTCTTCAATAAGCTTTTCCATGTACATATCATCATTTCCAAAGGCTGCTTTAGACTCTTGTCGTGCAGAATCCCATGCTTCTTTTAGATCTTCTTTTTTCCAGACAGCACGCATTCCTTTCCCTCCGCCTCCTGCAGATGCTTTTAACATTACAGGATAACCAGTTTCTTTGGCAACTTTTGTACAATTTTCGAAATCTATGATTACACCTTCGCTTCCAGGAACACATGGCACACCTGCAGCAATCATGGTCGATTTTGCATTCGCCTTGTCTCCCATTTGATCTATCATTTGTCCGGTAGCACCAATAAACTTAATGTTATGCTCTTCACATAATCTAGAAAACTTAGCATTTTCTGACAAAAATCCGTACCCAGGATGAATTGCATCCGCATTTGTAATTTCTGCAGCTGAAATTATATTTGACATTTTTAAGTATGATTCTGAACTAGGAGCTGGTCCAATACAAACTGCTTCATCTGCAAATCTAACGTGCAAACTCTCTTCATCTGCAGTAGAGTAAACCGCAACAGTTTTAATACCCATTTCTTTACAGGTTCTGATAACACGAAGTGCTATTTCTCCTCTATTGGCAATTAATATTTTTTTAAACATCTTTATTAAATTCGTTATTTAGATAATTAGTAGAATTTGAAAATCTAATTCTGAACTTCTAATTAGACTAAGATGGGTCTACTAAAAATAAAGGCTGATCAAATTCTACAGGTGAAGAATCATCTACTAAAATTTTCACTACTTTTCCTGAAATTTCAGATTCAATCTCGTTAAATAGTTTCATTGCCTCAATGACACAAACAATATCTCCAACAGATATCTCTGAACCTACTTCAACAAAATTAGATTTGTCTGGAGAAGGTTTTCTGTAAAATGTTCCAATAATTGGAGATTTCACTGTAATATATTTAGCATCATCACTCTGAACTACAACAGGAGCTGCTACTTCAGAAGAAGCAACTTGTGGAGCTATAGGTGCTGTAACTTGGGGCATTCCTGCCATTGGAGCTGCTTGTAAAATTGTCGTTTCTGTTTTACCAGCACCCGTTCTAATCGTAATCTTCACATCTTGCATTTCTAACTTTACCTCGCTTGCACCAGATTTAGCTACAAATTTTATAAGATTTTGAATTTCTTTAATATCCATACTTCTTATTATTTAGTTGTTGTATTTATGAATTATATGCCCATTTTACGAAAGCAGCTCCCCATGTGAAGCCACCACCAAATGCAGCAAAAATTAAATTATCTCCTTTTTTTAATTGACGCTCATAATCTGCTAATAAAAGCGGTATAGTTGCGGATGTTGTATTTCCATACCTATGAATATTCATCATTACTTTTTCTGAAGAAACTCCTACTCTATTTGCAGTTGCTTCAATAATTCTTTTATTAGCTTGATGCGCTGCCAACCATTGAATATCTTCTTCTTTAAGGTTATTTCTAGTTAACATTTTTTCAGCTACGTCTGCCATATTAGAAACTGCATATTTAAAAACAGTTTTTCCTTCTTGATATATAAAATGTTTATTTTCATCAACCGTTTTATTTGTTGCTGGCATAATTGAACCTCCTGCTTCTATTCTTAAAAAATCTCGCCCGATTCCATCACTCCTTAAATACTCATCTTGCAGGCCTAAACCTTCATTATTTGGCTCAAATAAGGCAGCACCTGCTCCATCACCAAAAATAATACAAGTAGCTCTATCTTTGTAATCTACTATTGAAGACATTTTATCTGCCCCTATTAATAACACTTTATTATACCTCCCAGATTCAATATAGCTTGCGGCATTAGACATTCCATATAAAAAACTAGAACATGCTGCTTGTAGGTCATAGCCAAAAGCATTTACTGCTCCAATTTCTGACGCTACATAGGATGCTGTTGATGCCACCGGTAGATCTGGTGTGGCAGTTGCAACAATTACTAGATCTATTTCGGCTGGATTGGTATTTGATTTTTGTAATAAATCTTCTGCGGCTTTTATTGCCATATATGAAGTACCTAAACCTTCTCCTTTTAAAATTCTTCTCTCTTTAATACCGGTTCTACTGGTAATCCACTCGTCATTTGTTTCTACCATAGTTTCTAACTCTTTGTTTGTTAGAACATATTCAGGAACATATTTCCCAACTGCTGTAATTGCTGCAGTAATTTTAATCATAGTTATAGATATTTTCTATATTGTTACAGACTTCAAAAGTAGTGAAATTAATTTCACTTTTTTAGCTAAAAATCATCAAAAAAGAGAATTTTTAACTAAAAAACGCAAAAAAACCCTCAATTACGAGGGTTTTTACAGAATTATTATATTCTATTATACTTCTACTGACGCTGATTCTAATACTACTTGTCCTCTGTAGTATAATTTACCTTCATGCCAATGAGCTCTGTGATAAAGATGCGCCTCACCTGTTGTAGGGTCTGTAGCTATTTGCTGAGAAGCTGCTTTGTAATGTGTTCTCCTTTTGTCTCTTCTAGTTTTAGATATCTTTCTTTTAGGATGTGCCATTTTATGTATTTTTTTCTGTTGTTAAATTCTTTAATTTATCCCACCTTGGGTCTGTTTCTTGAACCGTTTTTTCTTCTTTAATTTCTAATTCTTTTAACTTATTTAATGCAATAGAATCCATTGTTCCGTCTAAAACATTTGGATGAACTCTTTTATTAGGAACCGACAACACTATCAGTTCATAGATAAATTGAGCAACATTAAACTCATAAGCTTCATGAGGTAATATTAATATTTCTTCATTATCATCATTAAATTCTGGTCCAAAGTTTACAACTAATGGCAAAACAGATTGAACATTCTGATGATACAACTCACTTGTTAGATCACATGGAATTTCTACTGAACCGTTTGCTGTAAATACTAAATCAAACAATGTACTTTTCTTTACAAAATCTAATGCTATTTTTATTGATGAACTTTGAAATTCATCAAAATTAAAAGCTTCAAAGAACGTGTTATCAATTTCATATTCAAACAAATGAGTTCCTTCTTTTAATCCTACAAATTGTATGTTGAATCTTTTTAAGTCTTTCATTATCAAACATTGATTGAGCGTGCAAATATATAAAAAAATATTATTCTACAATCTTAATAAAATAAAAGTTTTTTACTTTACTAAAAGAGGGCTTTTTGATAGCTCTTTATATTCTTTTCTTGTTTTAAAAACCTGAATTGCAGTAAACAATGCTTCAGTAAAAGAAGAAGGGTTTGCTATATTTTTGCCTGCGATATCAAATCCCGTCCCATGATCTGGTGATGTTCTTACCTCACTCAAACCTGCTGTGTAATTTACTCCATTTCCAAATGACAAAGCTTTAAAAGGCGCCAATCCTTGATCATGATAAGTTGCCAAAACACCATCAAACTGTTTATAAGCCTCTGAACCAAAAAATCCATCGGCAGCATAAGGGCCAAAAACCAATTTACCAGAATCTTTAATTTGATCGATTGTGGGTTTTATAATTTCATCATCTTCCATGCCAATAACACCTTTATCTCCACTGTGAGGATTTAATGATAAAATGGCAATTTTTGGCTTATTGATACCAAAGTCTTCAACAAGTGAGCGATACAGTGTTTCTACTTTCTCTACAATTAAGGAAGGTGTAATTGTCTCTGCTACTTTTGAAATTGGAATATGCCCCGTAATAAGCCCTATTTTTAATTTATCGGTCATTAAAATCATCAAACTTTTACCATCCAGTTTATCCTCTAAATACTCAGTGTGTCCGGGAAAGTTAAAACTATCTGACTGAATTGTTTCTTTGTTGATAGGGGCAGTTAACAAAACATCTATCTTTTTATCTTTTAAAGAAGAAACAGCTTTTTCCAGAGATTTTGCTGCATACTCGCCAGATTCTCCGGAGGCTTTTCCTAAATTAATAGATACATCTTCTTTCCAAATATTTAACACATTAATCTTATTATGATTTATTTGATTTAATGAAGTAATTCCATGAATAGGTGTCTCTATATTCAATGCTTTCTTATGGTAAGAAATAACTTTTGTGCTCCCAAAAATAAGCGGAGTACAAAAATCTAGCATTCTATTATCTTGAAAAGTTTTTAAAATAACCTCTATACCGATTCCATTTAGATCTCCTATTGAAATACCAACTATAATTTTATCAGATTTATTCATCGTTACTATTGTATTATTCCTATTTTTGGTTATTACAAAAGTAACTAAATTTTACAGATATGTTTACCGGAATTATAGAAACACTTGGCACAATTAAAAACATCGTTAAAGAACAAGATAATATTCATTTAACAATTAAAAGTAACTTTACTAATGAATTAAAGATTGACCAAAGTGTTGCTCATAATGGGGTCTGCTTAACTGTTGTAAACATCAAAAATGATGAATATACAGTTACAGCAATTAAAGAAACATTACGCAAAACGAATATTGGTAATTTGGCTAAATCTAATTATATAAACTTAGAAAGAGGCATGAAATTAGGAGACAGACTAGACGGACATATTGTTCAAGGACATGTAGATCAGACAGCAATATGTGTTAATATTAAAAAAGAAAACGGAAGTACCATTTTTTCTTTTAACTATGATTCTTTGAGTAAGAATATTACAATAGAAAAAGGATCTGTGACTGTAAATGGAGTTAGTTTAACTGTGATAAACTCAAAAGAAAATGAATTTAGTGTGGCCATTATTCCATACACTATAGAAAATACCAACTTCAAATATCTTACACAAGGAGACACCGTAAACCTAGAATTTGATGTAATTGGTAAATATGTTTCAAGATTAACTAATTCCTAGTTTTTTTCACCCCATATATAATTGCTGAAGCAATTAAAAAAAAGAGACCGCCATCAACAGGCAAGGACGGTGGTCCTGGTGGTCCTGGTGATGGTGGAACACTCTGACCATTTGTATAACATACAAATATTATACAAAATAATAATAATAATGATAATGATAATTTTTTTTCTTTCATTTTCATCCCCCCAGATTGAAATTTTGAAATAAATTAAAAAAGTGTGGTCCCACTTGGGCTCGAACCAAGGACCCTCTGATTATGAGTCAGATGCTCTAACCAACTGAGCTATGGGACCGTTTGACGTATACAAATATAACATTTTTTTTGAGTTAAACACATAAATTTACAAGAAAATGTTTACACAGATCTATTCATTAACCAAAGTCCAAATTCTTTTAACCTTTGCTTGTTTTTTTCTGATACATTTAAAGAAGGTAAAGTTTGAAATGCTTTTTCTGTATAATTTTTAATTTCCTCTTTTATTAAAAGAGGAATTTCATTTGACTTAAAAATTCTCCTAACCTCAGCTATTTTAATTGAATTATCATCTAATTTTTGATTGTAATAAAAGTGTAATTTATTTTGATCTTCTTGATTTGCAACTTCTAATGATTTTAAATATAAGAATGTCTTTTTATTTTCTATGATGTCACCTCCAACTTGTTTTCCAAAAGTTTCAGGGTTCCCAAAAGCATCTAAATAATCGTCTTGTAATTGAAAAGCCAAGCCTAGATTTAATCCAAAATCATAAATTAAATTTGAGTTTTCTTCATCAGCATTTGCTACTAATGCTCCCATTTTTAGAGCTGCAGCAACTAAAACTGAAGTTTTTAGACGAATCATATTAATGTATTGATCGATAGTTACATCACTTCTAGTTTCAAAATCTACATCTAATTGTTGACCATCGCAAACCTCTAAAGCAGTTTTACTAAATAATTTTGCTAACTTTCTAAAAACAATCGGCTCGTAGTTTTCAAAATATTGGTATGCCAAAATTAACATTGCGTCACCAGAAAGAATACCAGTATTGGTATTCCATTTTTCATGCACGGTATCTTGCCCCCTTCTTAAAGGAGCATCATCCATTATATCATCATGAATTAAAGTGAAATTATGAAAAACCTCAACAGCTAAAGCTGCTGGCATTGCTTTTTCATATTCTCCAGAAAAAATATCTGAACTCATTAAAGTTAGAATAGGACGCATTCTCTTACCTCCTAATTTTATGATATAATCTATTGGCTCATATAGATTTTTAGGCTCTTTAATCCACTTTTTAGATTCTAAATAATTAATAAAATCTTTTTGATAATTTGTTATGTCCAATTTTGTAATTTTTTGTAAAAATAACCTAAAGAAATTTTACTTTTTAATACAAATGTTAAAAAATTACTAAAACTTTGGAAACTTTAATTGTTTCTATAGTTTCCTTGAGTACATTTGCAGTCGTATTATGAAAAATAAAATTTTAGAAAAATCAAAAGAACTCTTTTTAAATTTAGGTTTTAAAAGTGTTACAATGGATGAAATAGCAACAAGTCTCGGCGTTTCTAAAAAAACAATATACAAATATTTTAAAAACAAAACCGAACTTGTAGACGCTGTTACTCATTACATGTTTGATACTATTTGCTTTGGAATTGATCATATTTGTGAGCTAGAGATGAACCCAATTGATGAACTTTTTTCAATAAAAAAACTTGTTATGGAGAATCTTAAAGATGAAAAGTCTTCTCCTCAATACCAACTTCAAAAATACTACCCTAAAATTTATTCCTGTTTAAAGCAAAAACAGTTTCATGTAATGCAAAATTTTGTGATAAGAAACTTAAAAAAAGGGATTGAAATTGGACTTTATAGAACTCATATAGACTTACAATTTATTTCTAGAATTTATTTTAATGGAATGATTAGTATTAAGGATAAAGATTTATTCCCTCTCAATGATTATTCGATGAAGACACTAATGAATTATTATTTAGAGTATCATTTAAGAGGAATTTGTTCTGAAAAAGGGAAACTGCAATTAGAAAAACAATTAAAACTGAAATAGAAAAAGAATATGAAAAAAATAATCATGGTAAGTATGAGTGCCTGTTTTTTCCTATTAGCAAACGCACAAGAGAAAACATTAAACCTATCTCTTAAAGAAGCCGTTGACTTTGCTATTGAAAATAGCTACAATACCAAAGTTTCTAAAAATAATATTAAATCTGCACACGAAAAAGTTTGGGAGACAACTACAATTGGTTTGCCTCAAATTGTTGGTAAAGTAGATTATCAAAACTGGATAAGGCAACAAGTAAATTTAGCAGATTTTAACGGAGATGGAACTGATGAAGTATTCGTTTTCGGAAAAAAACAAGGAGTTAATGCATTTCTAACAGTTCAGCAGTTACTATTTGACGGCTCCTATTTAGTTGGCTTACGAGCTTCAAAAACCTATTTAAAAATCTCTAAGCAGGCTAACGAAAAGACAGAGTCACAGACTAGAGAAGCTGTTATTAATGCATACGGAAATGTTTTAATTACTGAAAACAGCATTGATATTTTAAAAGGAAATATAAAAATTCTTAAAAAAAATTTAAGCGATGCTAAAAAAATATATGATAATGGATTCAATGAAGAGGAAGATATCGAGCAATTAGAAATTACATTAGGAAACTTGAAAAATCAATTAAATGGTGTTATAAGAATGAAAGGTATTTCTTATAAGATGCTAAATCTTTCGATAGGAAGTCCAATAGAGACTTCATTAATATTAAGTGATTCTCTTGACTCTCTAGCAGAAGGTAATATCAATTTAGAACTGATTTCAGCCCCTTTTAACTTTTCAAATCATATCGATTTTAAAATTTCTGAAAATGACAGAGAATCTAAACGATTATTAATGAGGCTAGAACAAAGCAAAGCGCTGCCAAGCTTGTCAGCATTTGTAAATTACGGATATTCTGGGTTCTCAGATACTTTTTCTTTCTTCGATAATAATCAAAAATGGTTTGCATCATCTCAATTTGGGGTTAGTTTAAACATTCCTATTTTTAGTAGTTTAGGTGGAAGTTCTAAAACAGCTCAAGCAAGAATAGCTGTAGAAACTGCAGATATTAAATTAGAAGAAACAAAACAACGCTTAAGTTTATTTGCTGAAAAAGCGAAAAGTGAATATCAATTAAGTATAGAGAGCTACAGCACTGCTAAGAGAAATGTTGGATTAGCAGAAAGAATAGAGAACAAACAACGTATCAAATTCTTTGAAGGAATTTCATCTAGTTTCGATTTATTACAAGCACAAAATCAATTATACACGCAACAACAAAATTACATCCAGTCTATGCTAGATGTAATTGCTAAAAAAGCTTCATTAGAAAACGCATTAAACCTACCAATTAAATAACTATGAAAAAAATATATTCAATCTTAGTAATTACACTTATTTTAAGCTCTTGTGGAGAGAAAAAAACAACATCAATAGAAGACTTAGTATCTAAAGGAAGCTTAAAAGAACTAACTGCTAAGAAAAAAGAAATATCAACTAACTTAGAAAGTATAAGTAAAAATTTAGAAAAAATAAACAAGGCTATTTCTAAAAAAGATACGCTAAAAAAACTTCCACTAATCACTACAATTAAAGCCAAAGAAGAAATTTTTAAACATTACTTAGAAGTTCAAGGAAATGTTAAAACAAAACAAAATATTTTGATTTATCCAGAAATGCCAGGGATTTTAGAAAAAGTATATGTTAAAGAAGGACAGCAAGTCTCTAAAGGAGAATTATTAGCTACTATTGATGATGGTGGATTAAATAATCAAGTAGCTCAGCTTGCAGCAACAACTCAATTGGCTAAAACGACTTATGAACGTCAAAACCGTTTGTGGGATCAAAAGATAGGATCAGAAATTCAATTTTTACAAACAAAAGCGAATTATGAATCTCAAAAAAACTCTTTAAAACAGCTTAAAAGCCAACAATCAAAGGCATCGATAAGAGCTCCTTTTTCTGGAGTTATAGATGATGTTCTTAAAGAAGCAGGAACAGTTATAGCACCAGGACAAGGCTCTGAAGTTTTTAGAATTATTAATCTAAACAATATGTACATAGAAGCAGAAGTGCCAGAAAGATATATTACAAGTATTACACAAAACAAACTTGTTTCAGTAGAATTTCCTGTGCTTGGTAGAACTATAAATAGTTCTATAAGGCAAGTTGGAAATTTTATAAACCCAAATAATAGATCTTTTAAAATTGAAGTTTCTGTTGAAAATAAAAACGGGAACATAAAACCAAATTTAACTGCAAAGCTTAAAATCAATGACTACACAGAGAACAATGCTATTTTAATTCCACAAAGTATTATTTCTGAAAACTCCAATGGAGAGCAATATATATACGTCATTAATAATAAGAAAGCAAACAAAGAAGCAGTTGCAGAAAGAGTAATAATAAAAACGGGAAAAACACAAGGTGATTTGATCGAAGTTTTAGAAAATTTACCAATTGGAACCGAAATTATTGAAGAGGGTGCTAGAAGTGTTAATAATGGACAGACAGTAAAAATTATTAATAAATAAAACCCATTAATGATGACAAAACAAAAAAATAAAGTAGATAAAGAATTCAAATTATCTTCTTGGGCTATTAATAACAAAACAACCATTTACGCAATAATGGGTGTCTTTTTTTTCTACGGAATCTCTGCTTATTTTAGTATGGCTAGAGAAAATTTCCCGGAAGTAAAAGAAACTAAAATTTACATAAGTACGGTATACCCTGGAAATACTGCAGAGGATATAGAAAAATTAATTACAGATCCCTTAGAAGATAAGGTAAAAACAGTAAGTAATGTTGTAGAAGTGACCTCTACCTCTCAAGAAGATTATTCTATAGTAATTGTTGAGTTTGATGAAAACATTTCTGTAGAACAAGCAAAACAAAAAATTAAAGACGAAATAGATACCGAAACATCAAGTGAAGATTGGCCAACATTTAATGGTGCTAAAGTAGAACCAAATGTATTTAACTTGAGTATGTCTGAAGAAATGCCCATCTTAAATATTAATATTTCTGGAGATTACCCCGTATATAAACTAAAAGAATTTGGTGAATATCTTCAAGATGAAATTGAAGATTTGCCAGAAATTAAAAAAGCTGATATAAGAGGAGCTCAAGATAAAGAAGTTGAAGTTGCAGTAGATGTTTATAAAATGATGGCGGCAAAAGTTAGCTTTAATGATATTACAACTTCAATTGGTAATGGAAACGTAACAATGTCTGCTGGTAATTTTATAACAAGCGGACAAAGAAGAACAATTAGAATTATAGGTGAAATTGACAAACCGTCAGCTTTAGAAGATTTTGTAATAAAATCTGAATTTAACAATCCTATTTACTTAAAAGATGTTGCTAAAGTATCTTTTAAAGACAAAGACAAAACCACTTATGCAAGAGAAAAAGGAGCAGCAGTTGTAATGTTAGATGTTAAAAAACGTGCTGGAAAAAACATGGTTGATGCTGCAGAAAAAATACAAATTATTGTAAATGAAGCAGTCAAAAATCGTTTCCCGAAAGATTTAAACGTTAGCATTACAAACGATCAATCACCAAAAACAATTGGTCAAGTTGATGACCTGGTAAATAATATCATTTTTGGAGTTATTTTAGTCGTTGTCGTTTTAATGTTTTTCCTAGGTTTTAAAAATGCAGTTTTTGTTGGGTTTGCTATTCCAATGTCTATGTTTATGTCATTAATGATATTAAACCTTTTTGGCTACACAATGAACACTATGATTCTTTTTGGTCTAATTATGGGACTCGGAATGCTGGTAGATAACGGAATTGTAGTTGTAGAAAACGTATATCGTTTAATGGACGAAGAAGGAATGAATAGAGTTGATGCTGCTAAAAAAGGAATTAGTGAAATTGCTTTTCCAATTATTATTTCTACAGCAACAACGGTTGCAGCATTTATACCATTAGGTCTTTGGCCAGGAATAATGGGAGACTTTATGAAACTTTTACCAATTACTTTATCAACTGTTTTAGGGTCATCACTTTTGGTTGCTATCTTCTTTAACTCGGTATTAGTTTCTCAATTTATGAGTGTAGAGGATGAAAATATGCCTATTAAAAAAATCATTATTCTTACAAGTATTATAGCCTTTTTAGGAATTATAATATTCTTGATTGGTGGAACCTATAGTGCTCTAGGAACTTTAATGGTTTTTACCGCAATTATGCTTTGGGTGTATAGATTGTTCTTAAGGGGCTGGGCAAACAGTTTTCAAAATAAAACTTTACCCCGTTTAGAGTCTTGGTATGAAAGACAATTAAAAAGAGCATTGTCTGGTTGGACTCCTTATATATTAACCCTAGGAACATTTGTTCTATTAATGATTGCTTTTAAAACCTTTGGAATGTCTCTAGAATCTCAAAGAACGAAAGTAGAATTTTTTCCAGACAACAAACCAAATCAGATTATAGTCTATATCGAATATCCTGAAGGAACAGATATCGAAAAGACAAATAATATTACAAAATTAATTGAAAAGAAAGTTTCTAAAGTTTTATATAGCGACCTTTATATGGATGGCGATTATAACTTTATGATAGAGAGTATCGTTTCCCAAGTGGGTGAAGGCGCAGGAAATCCTCAATCAGATGGAGGCTCTGCAGCAGAAATGCCCCATAAAGGTAAGATTACAGCTTCTATGAGAGAATACAAATTTAGAAGAGGATTAGATAGCGAATTACTACGCCAAAGAGTTCAAAACGAGTTGGTTGGAATTTATCCAGGGGTTTTAATTTCTGTTGAAAAAGATGCAAATGGTCCACCGGTTGGATCTCCTATAAATATTGAAATACAAGGTGATAATTATGCAGAGTTAATCAGTACCGCAGAAAAAATGCGAGACTATATTAATACAAGGAGTGTTGCTGGTATTGATGAATTAAAAATTGACGTAAACAGAGACAAACCAGGCATGAAAGTTCTTGTAGATAGAAAAAAAGCAGGAGAACTTGGTGTCAGTACAGGGCAAGTAGGCCAACAGTTAAGAGCCTCTATCTTTGGAAATAAAGCTGGCATTTACAAAGAGGACGGTGAAGATTATGATATTTATGTCCGCTTTAATAAAAAAGACAGATACAACAAAAGCGCCATTTTTAACCAGAATATTATCTTCAGAGATATGGCTTCTGGTAAAGTAAAAGAAATTCCGGTTTCTACAGTTGCAACTCAAAATAACAACTCTGGATTTAGCGCCATAAAACATAAAAAAATAAAAAGGGTCGTTACTGTTTATTCAGCATTAGCACCTGGAGAAACTGATGCCGGTGCAGTTGTTGGTAATATTAGAGAAGAAATGAAAAACTTTAAGGAACTACCTAAAGGAGTTAAAATTGATTTTACAGGACAATTAGAAGAGCAAGAAAAGCAAATGACTTTTTTGGTCGGTGCATTTTTTACAGGATTGGCATTAATATTCTTCATTTTGATTTTTCAATTTAACTCAGTTTCAAAACCCGGAATTATTATGCTAGCGATATTTTTAAGCTTTATTGGTGTTTTCGGTGGTTTGGTAATTTCTGGAGCTCCTTTTGTAATAATGATGACCATGATGGGAATTATTTCCCTTGCAGGAATAGTCGTTAATAATGGAGTTGTCTTACTAGATTACGCACAATTATTAATAGATAGAAAGAAAATCGAATTAGGCTTAGAGGAAAATCAATATTTGCCAAAAGAAGACTTATTTCATAGTATTGTGAAGGCAGGTAGAGCACGTTTACGACCTGTATTACTAACTGCAATTACAACCATTTTAGGTTTAATTCCTTTAGCAATCGGACTAAATATTAATTTCTTTACATTATTTAGTGAGTTTAATGCAAATATTTATTTTGGCGGAGACAATGTTATTTTCTGGGGACCTTTAGCTTGGACCGTTATTTATGGTCTATTTATAGCAACATTTTTAACCTTAGTGGTTGTACCAATTTTATTCTATTTAATTACACAATTTAAAATGTGGATGCAAAGCAAAATAACTTCTAATATAGTTTCTTCTTAACATGAGTATTCATCAAACAAAGAATATCTCTTAAAAAAAGAAACCCTAATACAAAAAGGATGGCATTTTTCATATATCCATCCTTTTTGTATTTTAGAACGAACGCTTCAATATCGAAATTGTATTTCATATGAATTTTAAAAAATCTTTTACCGTTGATGAAATCAAAAAAAAGCTAGAGCATTACTGTGTCTATCAAGATCGTTGTCATAAAGAAGTGGAAACTAAAATGAAAGAATATCTTTTAATTCCAGAAGCAAAAGAAATTATTTTATTACACTTATTACAATCTAATTTTTTAAATGAGGAACGTTTTGCAAAAAGCTTTGCTAGAGGAAAGTTTAGAATTAAATATTGGGGAAAACAACGCATTGTTAGAGAATTAAAATTTAAAGATATTTCTGCTTACAATATTAAAACGGCTCTTAAAGAAATTGACGAATTAGAATATCTAAATACTATTTATAGAATTACTGAAAATAGAAATACTGTAATTAAAGAAGAAAACGTTTTTAAAAGAAAAAAAAAACTTGTTGACTTTTTAATGCGCAAAGGATATGAATCTGATTTGATTTATAAAACCGTAAATGAAATAGTTTCTTAACTTTAGAGTTTGTTTTTAAATGCTGACCTCTTTAAGTCTTCTTATTTATCTAGATGAACAAGAGGTTACTAAAAGTAGGCTTATCGGTATTTAAGTAGTTTTAAAAAAAAGAGTAAAAACCCAAAAAATACTTTTAGTATTATTTATGAAACCGAGTTAAAAAAATTGAATCACTTTTTCTCTTCTCTAAAATAACAGTTTGAACATCTGCATTTGGAATTTCGATAGACAAAACATACTGTTTTATTTTCCATGACATATCCTTTTTTTCTAGGACTCCAGAACCTCTACAAGTTCCCATCCATGTTTCTAACAATTCATCAAACCAAATAAAATTATTAGCATCATTTATGTAAATATTTCGTTCTAAAGCTGCAAAACTCCATGCTTTTCCTTTGTCAAAATAAGGTTTACTGAAATTTTCAAATTGCTTTTTAGTCCAATTTTCTGAAGCATCTGTACCTATAAAAACAGAAGCACTGTCCATTTTACTAAAGTATGCCTCGAAATTCGCTTCTGATGCTGCTTTATGCCAATCATCTAAAAACGTATGAATCGTTTTTTTTAACGCTGGGTTTGTTGATGTGAGAGCAATTTCTTTTTTTTGATTACAACTAAAAAAAGAAACTACTAAAATTAGAAGATATATTCTCATATTTCATTCTTTTTGAAAGGCTTTTTGAAAGGCTTTTTTTTAATGTTTGAAACTTTTTTTAATGTTTGAAACTTTCTTTAATTTATTGTTCTTCTTTAAACTTTTATCACCGGGAAATTTAAAACTATTTGATTGTTTCTTTTTCACCAATTCATCTTTCCTTTTAAAGCTGATAGATTTTTTTGAAATACTATCCATTTTTGTAGGATCTATTCCTATGTAATCAATTTTTATATCAACTGTATCCTCAAACTGTTTTTTAGAAAGAATGGTGTTTATTTTTGAGTTTACCGAAGAAAAAGCTACTATTGTTTTATTTACTTGCAAATTAACATCTTCGAAGGTGATTGCTGGTATTCGTGTTAAATCAGCTAGACGTAAAGTTTCATTATGCAAAATATTAACTCTTGCCTGAAAAGAAGGAATATCAAAAATATTTGGAGTTACACTGTCCTTAAGAATTGTAACCAAATCTCTAAGTTCTAAAGCATTACTTAAAGCTTCATTTGGTGATACTTTATCAAATTTCTGAATAAAAGAGTGAACTGTATTTAACTCCTGCCAGTTCTCTACTTCTTTTTCAAAAATAGGATTTATCTTTTCATAAGTAGCATGCTGTTTAGCAATGCTTAATTTTGATTTTCCTTGGGTCTTTTTTATAGTATCTGTCTTCTTGTTTCCACAAGAAAATAAAAAAAAAGAAACCACTAAATATATTATTTGTTTCACAACTTTATATAATAAGCAGTAAAAATACACATTTTCAGAGCATCTATTATTAATTTAATAGAATTGTAACAAATCAGTGCTTTTTTAATTAAAATTTATTGAATAATTATTTTAACTAATATTATTTGAGAATACTTAAATTAAGTACATTTGTTTTTATTAAAATCATAATATAAAATATGAATGATATAATTTTAGTTTTAGGAGCAAGTGGTCAGATAGGCCACGAATTGACCCAAAAACTTCGTGTTTTATATGGTAACAACAGTGTTATTGCTTCAGATATTAGAGAAGGTAATACAAACATGATGGTTTCAGGACCTTTTGAAATTGCTGATGCTACTAATAAAAATAGTATTCTAAAAATAATTAAAAAGTATAACGTAACTCAAGTTTATTTATTAGCTGCAATGCTATCTGCCACAGCTGAAAAACAGCCTCAAAAAGCTTGGGATTTAAACATGAACTCTTTGTTGGCTGTCTTAGATTTAGCTAAAGAAAAACATATAAAACAAGTCTATTGGCCTAGTTCTATTGCTGTATTTGGACCAACAACTCCCAAAAAAAACACACCTCAAAATACAATAATGAAGCCTTCTACAATATACGGAATTAGTAAAATTTCTGGTGAATTTTGGTGTAATTATTACCACGAAAAATTTGGAGTAGACGTAAGGAGTTTAAGGTATCCTGGTGTTATTTCTTGGAAATCTAAACCTGGAGGAGGGACTACAGATTATGCAGTTGACATCTACTTTCATGCGTTAGAAAAAAACTTTTATGAATGTTTTTTATCAGAAAAAACACGTTTACCAATGATGTATATGGATGATGCAGTTAATGCAACCATACAATTAATGCAAACGGACAGCAAAAACATAAAAAATAGAACTTCGTATAATATAGCAGCAATGAGTTTTACTCCTGAAGAAATTACAGCAGAAATTAAAAAATATATTCCTAATTTTCGTATTTCTTATCAGCAAGATTTTAGACAACAAATCGCAAATAGTTGGCCAGAATCTATCGATGATTCTGAGGCTAGAAAAGATTGGAATTGGCAACATAAGTTCGATTTACCTTCTATGACTAAAGAAATTATTAAGAATTTAAACAGTTAATCGATAGAAAATACGTTGTAAGATATTTGTATTATTTCGTCTTTCAAAATAATACAAATTACATTTTTAAATACTAAAATTGAAGATGAAACAAATAATTAAAAAAAGTTTAAAAAACTCTTACACTTATGAAGAATTTAAAGCTTTGATTTCTAATTTATTGGCAGAAGGAAAATCTACAGGACCTTTACAATCTAAAAATTTAACAAATTACAGCTTGTTAAATGATAGAAGAATGAAACGTTTAGATAAAACCATTACAATAGCTGAAGATTTAGTTGCTATAATTAAACAGATAGATCAGCCACAAACTTGGTTAGTTCTAACAGAGGGTTGGTGTGGTGATGCTGCTCAAAATATACCAATCTTAAATAAAATCGCAGCAATAAATAATCGCATTGATTTTAGATTAGTTCTTAGAGATGAAAATGAAGGTTTAATGAATTTATTTTTAACAAATAGCGGCAAAGCAATTCCTAAGCTAATTGCTTTAGATAAAGAAAATAATGTCTTGTACACTTGGGGACCAAGACCTTCTGGCGCTACTAAAATGGCTAAAAATTACAAAGCTAATCATGGTATTTTAGATGCAGAATTCAAGAAAGACTTACAGGTCTGGTATAATAAAAATAAGGGTAAAAATATAGAAGATGATTTTATAAAACTAATTAAATATAGTCAATCAGAAGAAGTGTAATTCATCAAAATATAAAGTTTAGAACTCTAAGTTAATAAATAGATTTCCCGTTTTTGTTTTCTGTATATTTGCCTCAAAATTCTCATGAAATGAACGCTGATTATTCGATAATTCCTGAAGATGCAAAAGTTTGGGTTTACCCATCTAGTCGAAAATTTTATACAACTGAAATAAAAGGAATTGAAACTAAAATCAAAACCTTTATAGAGAACTGGAAAGCTGAAGAAGAAAATTTTAAAGCAACCTATAAATTTCTATACAACAGATTTATTATTATTTTTGCTGATGACGCGAATTCACCTTTAACAAATTTAGATATTGATACTTCTGTCTCTTTCATCTTATCACTTCAAAAAGAATATGAAGTAGAATTATTAGATAAAATGAATGCTTGCTTTAAGCAGGGTGAATTTGTTCAATATAAAGATTTAAAAGATTTTAAAAAATTACTTAAGAACAAATCTGTTACTGCAAAAAGCATCATTTTTGATAATTTAATAACAACAAAACTTGATTTCGAAAACAATTGGGAAATTCCAATTGAAGATAGTTGGTATAATCGGTACTTATAAATCTGTTACATCTTATATATCTAAAATCTCAGCAATATTAGGTTTAAAATAATTGGGACCTTTTAAAACCTTACCATCATCTCTATAAATAGGTTTGCCATCTTGGCCTAACTTACTCATGTTACTGCGTTGAATCTCATTAAAAACTTCTTCAATTTTATCCTGCATTCCGTGTTCTATAATCGTACCACATAAAATATATAACATATCTCCTAATGCATCTGCAACTTCTACCAAATCATTATTTTCAGCTGCTTCAAGATACTCCTCATTTTCTTCTTTCATTAAGTTAAAACGAAGTATATTTCTATCTTTACCAATATCTGCAATTGGCTTATGATTCATGTTTAATTTAAAAGCAGTATGAAATTTTGTTACTGCTGCTATTTTATTTTTCATTTTTTTATCTATTATATAATTTAAATACTTTCAGAAATCCTGTACCATTTAAAATATGGTTTTGTTTCATTAACTAGACTAAGATAATTCTATTTTTATAGCTTCTTTTTTTTTCTAACAGTAATTTCTGCTTACTAGCTTTTTTTTTAATTAGAATCTCAGTTAAGGTTTTTACAAGAACAGAAGTTCTTCGAAAAACAATGACATTCTTCATTTAATTTGTAATTTTACAATATCAATGTTTTATTGATATTCGTTAGACAATATATAGAAACTTTCTGAAAAATAAAGGCTTCTTTTTGGCTATTAATTCACAACTTATAAAGAATACAAACTATGTTTTTAGGCGCTTATTTTACAACAGGAAGAATCATTTTTATGATTTTCTTTATCACCTCTTTTATTGCTTTAATGGTTTATAGTTATCGGAAAGACGTTAAAAATCATGAGCGTTATTACAAAGGCGCTGTAAAAAAAGTCGTTATTTATGGAGGGCTTATTATTGCTGTTTTTATTGCTATTCGTTTTTTGTGGGGACATTAAACCTAGCTAAAATCATTTATAAGTAGGGTTCTTAATTATAACTGAAGCAAAAACATTAGGATTATTATACTCCTTGCTAATTGCTATATTTCGTATTGTAATCAAATTTACAGACAAAAACTAGGTCTATCTGTTTTTCATTCTCACTTAAATATTAAAAAAACCGAATCTAAATAAAACTCGGTTTTTAATCTTCATATTTTAATTTTTTGTCCCTAAAAAATTATAATGCTTATGGTGATTCATTTTAATTTTTTGTCCCTAAAAAATTATAATGCTTATGGTGATTCATTTTAATTTTTTGTCCCTAAAAAATTATAA
>Ga0115008_10000812_pt1 | contig 24366 bp, 23 predicted proteins | sample FraStrMetagenome_FD_87164 | JGI IMG/M metagenome (GOLD analysis project Ga0115008, IMG submission 87164) | Marine eukaryotic phytoplankton communities from Arctic Ocean - Fram Strait ARC3M Metagenome | ecosystem: Environmental > Aquatic > Marine > Oceanic | place: Fram Strait | collected...
CTCTTCTGATGATTATTGGTTTAGTATTCAATTAATTCCTGCAGATACGAGTAAACCACCAATTCTTAAAAAAGGACACTTCTCCCTACTAAGATAGTAAGGAGAACTTTTAAATCTTAAAAAATACGGATACTTTTTTACAAAGTATCCGTATTTTTACAACATGGAATTTAAATTGGTGTCAGAATTTTCTCCTACTGGAGATCAACCTCAAGCAATAAAAGAACTTACAGAAAGTATCATTGGAGGTGAAAAATTTCAAACTTTATTGGGGGTAACGGGTTCAGGGAAAACTTTTACAGTTGCAAATGTTATAAAAGAAGTAAAAAAACCAACACTCGTTTTAGCACACAATAAAACATTAGCAGCTCAATTGTATTCTGAATTTAAACAATTCTTTCCTGAGAATGCAGTAGAATATTTTGTTTCTTATTATGATTACTATCAACCAGAAGCCTACATCCCAGTAACAGGTACTTACATCGAAAAGGATTTATCTATTAATGATGATATAGAGCGCTTACGTCTGAGTACCACTTCCTCACTACTTTCTGGCAGAAGAGATGTGTTAGTCGTTGCATCTGTTTCTTGTTTATATGGAATTGGAAATCCAACTGAATTTAAGAAAAACGTAATACCCATTGAAGTTGAACAACAAATACCAAGAACAAAATTTTTACATCAATTGGTAACCAGTTTATATTCTAGAACTGAACATGAAATAAAAAGTGGAACTTTTAAAGTAAAAGGTGATGTTGTAACAATTTACCCATCTTATGGAGATAATGGCTACAGAATTCATTTTTTTGGGGATGAAATTGAGGAAATAGAATCCTTTGATTTAGAGAGCAATGCAATAATAGAAAGCTTTCAAGAACTCACCATATACCCTGCAAACTTATTTGTAACTTCTCCTGATGTTCTGCAAAATGCCATTCATCAAATTCAAGAAGACATGATGAAACAAGTGGACTATTTTAAGGAAATTGGCAAACACTTAGAAGCAAAACGTTTAAAAGAACGTACAGAATTCGATTTAGAAATGATTCGTGAATTGGGATATTGTTCAGGAATTGAAAACTATTCCCGTTATTTAGATGGTCGTGAACCAGGCACGAGACCCTTCTGCTTGCTAGATTATTTTCCTAACGACTATTTAATGATTATTGACGAAAGCCATGTAACGGTTCCTCAAACCCATGCTATGTATGGAGGTGATAGAAGCAGAAAAGAAAATTTAGTAGAATATGGTTTTAGATTGCCTGCAGCGATGGACAATCGTCCTTTAAAATTTGATGAATTTGAAGCAATTCAAAATCAAACTATTTTTGTGAGTGCAACTCCTGCAGATTATGAACTGCAAAAAACTGAAGGTGTTTTTGTAGAACAAGTAATTAGGCCAACAGGATTATTAGATCCAATTATAGAAATAAGACCAAGTCTAAATCAAATTGATGATTTAATTGAAGAAATACAGGTTCGAGTAGAAAAAGACGAACGGACATTGGTCACAACGTTAACCAAAAGAATGGCTGAAGAACTCACAAAATATTTGACAAGAGTGGATATCCGTTGTAGGTATATTCATTCTGATGTTGACACCCTAGAACGTGTTGAGATTATGCAAGATTTACGTAAGGGAATATTTGATGTTTTAATAGGTGTAAACCTATTACGAGAAGGATTAGATTTACCCGAAGTTTCTCTGGTTGCTATTTTAGATGCTGATAAAGAAGGATTTTTAAGAAGTCATAGATCTATAACCCAAACTGTTGGAAGAGCAGCGAGAAATGTGAATGGTTTGGCAATTTTATATGCTGATAAAATGACCAATAGTATGCAGAAAACAATTAATGAAACTGAAAGAAGGAGAGAAAAACAAATAGCGTATAATAACAAACATAACATTACTCCTACTCAAATAAATAAAAAAATTGATGATACATTATCTAAATCTGCAGTTTCTAGTTATCATTATGACAATGCGATACATAAAGCAGCAGAGCAAGATCTTCAGTTTTTACCAAAAGAAGAAATAGAAAAGAGAATTCGAGAAAAACGCAAGCATATGGAAGCTGCTGCAAAAGGTTTAGATTTTATAGTGGCTGCAAAATTACGGGATGAAATTGCTGTTCTAAAAGAAAAATTATAAAATTATCCTTAAAAACTATATATAACCCATCATTGATTTTGTCAATACAAAAAGAAGTTTTTGTTACACGAATTATCGATATTTAAAAAAATATCTAACTACTTAAATTATTAAATACAATAAAAAAGCACCTCAAAAATGGGTGCTTTTAATAAATATATGTAACTAATAACTATGCTTCTAATACTTCTTGAACTTTGTCAGCAGCTTCTTGAAATTCTGTAGCAGAAATAATTTCCATTCCAGAATTATCTATTAACAGCTTAGCTTCTTTTGCATTTGTACCTTGTAATCTACAAATAATTGGCACTGTAATTTTGTCACCCATATTCTTATATGCGTCTACAACACCTTGTGCGACTCTGTCGCAACGAACAATTCCTCCAAAAATGTTCACTAAAATTGCTTTTACATTTGAATCTTTTAAAATAATTCCAAAGGCAGTTTCAACTCTTTGTGCGTCAGCTGTTCCACCTACATCTAAAAAGTTAGCTGGTTCACCACCAGACTCTTTAATTAAATCCATTGTCCCCATTGCCAAACCTGCTCCGTTCACCATGCAACCAACGTTCCCATCTAAATCTACATAATTTAAACCCGCAGCTTTTGCCTCAACTTCAATTGGATTTTCTTCTCGCAAGTCACGCATTGCTGCATAATCTCTATGTCTGTAAAGTGCATTTTCATCTAAAGAAACTTTCGCATCAACTGCCATAATTTTAGAATCAGATGTTTTTAAAACTGGGTTGATCTCAAACATAGAAGAATCTGATTTTATGTAAGCAGTGTATAAAGAAATAACAAACTTTGTCATTTCTTTAAAAGCTACACCAGATAATCCTAAATTAAAAGCTATTTTACGAGCTTGAAAGGGCATAATTCCTAACAAAGGATCTATTTCTTCTGTAAAAATTAAATGCGGTGTTTGTTCTGCAACAGTTTCAATATCCATTCCACCTTCAGTAGAATACATAATCATATTTTTACCGGTCGCTCTATTTAATAAAACAGACATATAGTATTCTTCTGGCTCAGAATCTCCTGGATAATATACATCTTCACAAACTAAAACTTGGTGAACTTTTTTTCCTTCAACAGAAGTTTGAGGAGTGATTAACATCATTCCGATAATTTCATTGGCAATCTTTTCTACTTGTTCTAAGTTTTTTGCCAATTTAACTCCACCACCTTTTCCTCGCCCACCTGCATGTACTTGTGCTTTAATAACATGCCAACCTGTACCAGTTTCAGCGGTTAACTGTTTCGCAGCATCTACAGCTTCTACCTGGTTGCTTGCAACAATTCCACGTTGAATCCTTACGCCAAAACTGCTTAAAATTTCTTTTCCTTGATATTCGTGTAAATTCATTTGTAAGTGTTTAATACAAAGACAAAAATACAAATTCAGAAACAAAACCTTGCATAGTTTTCATTAAAAAAAACAAATACTTTTGCATAAATTTTATGTAAGAAATAAATAATAGAACATCAAATAAAGAAGCAATATTTTATGATGAATTATCATAGATAGTTTCAAATTTTACTTATTATTTTCAACTAATTAATAAAATATATCATTCATTTTTGAATGTAAATATGACGTCAACTAACTGTTTTTCTAATTTCTTTTTTATACATTCGTTGGAAAGTATTAGGTATGATTATAGGTGAAAACATTCACAAATATTACGGGGATGTAGAAGTATTAAAAGGTGTAAATTTACATATAAAAAAAGGTGAAATTGTTGCTATTGTTGGTCCTTCTGGAGCAGGAAAAACAACATTACTACAAATTTTAGGCACTCTAGACAAGCCTCTAAAGGAAGAAAACTTCGAATTAAAATTAAACAATATTTCAGTTAAAGACTTGGAAGACAAGCATCTCTCTTCTTTCAGAAATAAACAAATCGGTTTTATTTTTCAATTCCATCAATTACTCCCTGAGTTTACTGCAATTGAAAACGTCTATATACCCGCTTTAATAGGTGAAAAACCAAAACAGGAAGCACAAAAGAAAGCTACAGAAATACTAACTTTCCTGGGATTATCTCACAGGATAAATCACAAACCAAATGAACTTTCTGGAGGAGAACAACAAAGAGTTGCAGTAGCAAGAGCACTCATAAATAATCCATCCGTAATTTTAGCAGACGAACCTAGCGGAAACCTTGACAGTGAATCTGCAAGAAATTTACATGAACTTTTTTTTAAACTCCGAGATGAATTCGGACAAACATTTGTAATCATTACACATAATAAAGAATTAGCAAATATGGCTGACAGAACTCTGACAATGATTGATGGCAAAATAAGAGAACAAAGCTAATTTTGTATGAATCAAAGAGAGCTGAAAGTGTTTTTAGACGAAAAAGTAATTCTCTATAACAATCCAAAATTTATTGATTCTGACCCCATACAGATACCACATCAATACTATAAAAAAGAAGACATTGAAATTGCCGCATTTTTAACGGCAACAATTTCTTGGGGAAACAGAAAAATGATTATCAAAAATGCGTCTAAATTGATGAATTTACTTGATAACTCTCCTTATGATTTTATTTTAAATCATCAAGAAAGTGATTTAAAATCATTAGAAAATTTTGTTCACAGAACATTTAATTCGAAAGATCTACAGCAATTTATAAAATCATTACAACATATCTATATAAATCACCAAGGCTTAGAAAAAGTTTTAACTGTAAAAGGTAAAGAAACAACATACAAAAATGCTATTCATTACTTAAAACAAGTGTTTTTTGAAATTTCTCATCAACAAAGAACACAAAAACACATTTCTGACCCACTAAAAAATTCAGCAGCAAAAAGAATTAATATGTTTTTAAGGTGGATGGTTAGAAATGATAAAGCTGGAGTGGATTTTGGTATCTGGAAAACACACAATGCAGCAAACTTATCCTGTCCTTTAGATGTTCATTCTGGAAACGTAGCAAGAAAATTAAAACTACTTTTAAGAAAACAAAACGACTGGAAAGCACTTGCAGAACTAGATCATAAATTAAGAAAACTCGACAAAAAAGACCCTGTAAAATATGATTTTGCATTGTTTGGCTTAGGTGTATTTGAAAAGTTTTAATTAACAATTAAAAAAAACTATTCTATACTCTGTCATTATGATAATAAATTAGTATCCAAAAAACAAAAAAAATAAATGCAATTTAAAACACCGGAAATTTTATACTTTTTAACACTACTCGTTATTCCTCTTTTAGTACATTTATTTCAGTTGCAAAAGTTTGCAAAAGTCCCTTTTACAAATGTTGCTTTTTTACAAAAAATAATGCAGCAAAATCGCAAAAGTTCACGCATAAAAAAATGGCTTTTATTAGTGACTAGATTACTTTTATTAACAGCAGTAATCCTTGCATTTTCACAACCCTATTTTAGCAATAAAAAAGCCGGCTTAAAACAGCATAATTTTATTTATTTAGATAATTCTTTAAGCACAAATACAAAGGGTGAAAGAGGAAATTTACTACAAGTCGCAGCACAAGATATTATAGAAAATACTTCAGAGAAAGAAATCTATTCTCTACAAACAAACTCAAATTTTTATGATAAAATAACAAAAAATGAGCTGAGGAAAATCCTATTAGAGATTAAAGAAACATCAAAAAAAATAGATATATCTACAATTTTACTAAAGTTTCAAACTAAAAAAAATAGTACAACTAAAGATTTAGATAAGAGTATATTAATATCTGATTTTCAAAATATTGACAAAAAAAGGTTTACAAATGTAACCTCATCTTTTTCAGCAGTAAAATTAAAATCTTCAATAAAAAGTAACATTTCTATTGATAGTGTTTTTATTAGCAATACTAATACCACTAATTTCACCCTTAATGTTCTCATAAGAAATCAAGGTATCGCAAAAAATAATATTCCAATAGCGGTTTACAATAACTCTAAATTGATAAACAAACTATCTACCTCTTTTGAAAGAGACAGCTATAAAACAATTCAATTTAAAATTAAAAACCAAAAAGAATTTAAAGGAAAAATAGAAACCGCTTTTAGCGATGTTTTTACCTTTGATAACGTCTTTTATTTTACGCTAAGAAGTGATCAAAAAATTAATGTTTTGTCTATTGGAAATAACGCTAATTTTCTATCTAAAATATACACTAAAAAAGCATTTAATTTTTCTCAAACAACATTAGAAAATACGAACTATAATTCAATCTTAAAACAACAATTAATTATATTAAATGAGCTTGAAAATATTCCAGAAATTTTAATTAAAAAAATTAAAGAATATTCTGAAAAAGGAGGAGATTTAGTTATTATTCCAAATGAAAATTTAAACATTAGCTCCTATAATTATTTACTCAAAAAATTAAAAGTGGGTAAAATTATCACTAAAAAAGTTGGCACACTTAAAATTACAACTATCAATTATGAACATCCTCTTTTTCAAAATGTATTTTCAAAAAGGGTAACTAACTTTCAATATCCAAAGATCCAAAGCCACTTTCCTATTTCTTCAAGGAATATAAGTAATATTATTTCCTTTGAAAACGACATCCCTTTTATTTCTCAAATTAAGAATGGTAATCACAACATTTATTGGCTCTCAAGTTCCTTAAATATAAAAAATAGTAATTTCATTAATTCTCCTTTGATAGTTCCTGTATTTTTTAATTTTGGTAAATTAAGTTTTAAACAAAGTCAATTATATTATAGAATTGGCACTGAAAATAAAATTGATATAGAAACAAGTCTAAAAAAAGAGAAGATTTTAAAAATTACAAATTCAAAAAGCACTTTTATCCCTCTACAATTAAAGTTTCAAAACAAAGTTCAGATAACAACAAAGGATAAACCATTAAATCCAGGATTTTATAATGTATTAAAAGACAATGAAAATATCCAAAAATTAGCTTTCAATTATCCAAAAGACGAGAGTAATCTTAACTTCATGGACTTTAGTGATCTGAAAGAAATAAACAAAAACGGGTTAGTTTCAACATCTATTTCAGATGTTTTTGAAGAAATTAACAAAAAAAATGAAGTTCATTGGCTTTGGAAATGGTTTTTAACGTTGGCAATTGTATCTTTGTTTTTAGAAATTTTGATTTTAAAATTCTATAAACCATGACTACGCTTTTAAAATCGGCAACGATTATTGACACTTCTAGCCAATATCACGATCAACAAAAAGATATTTTAATTACCAACGGAATTATTCAAGAAATCTCAGATTCTATTGAAAAGAAAAACAACTATCAAGTTATTCAACTTGACAACCTTCACGTTTCTTGCGGCTGGTTTGATACAAGTGTATCATTTGGAGAGCCTGGTTTTGAAGAAAGAGAAAATATTAAGAACGGATTAAATGTTGCTGCAAAAAGTGGCTTTACTTCTGTTGCTGTAAATGCAAATACAAACCCTATAATTGACCATAAATCTGCTGTTGAATTTTTACAAAACAAAGCAAATGGTTTTGCTACAACCCTCTATCCTATTGGAGCTTTAACACAAAAAAGCAAAGGAATAGAAATGGCAGAATTATATGACATGCAACAATCAGGAGCAATTGCCTTTGGTGATTATAACTTGCCAATTGTAAATGACAATTTAATGAAAATTGCACTTTTGTATGCTCAAAATTTTAATGGCTTAATCTTAAGCTTCCCCCAAAATAACTCAATTGCAGGAGAAGGAATTGCAAATGAAGGAATTAACAGCACAAAACTTGGACTTAAAGGAAACCCAGCATTGGCTGAGCACATTCAAATTGCAAGAGATTTATTTATATTAGAATACACAGGAGGCAAATTACACATACCCACAATTTCTACCTCAAAATCAATTGAGTTAATTAAAGAGGCCAAAAAGAAAGGTTTACAAGTAACTTGTAGTGTCGCTGTCCATCATTTAACTTTGACAGATGACGAACTTCATGGTTTTGACAGTAACTTTAAAGTAACCCCTCCTCTAAGAACTAAAACTGATGTAAAAGGATTACAAAAGGGAGTTAAATCTGGAGTTATAGACATTATTACTTCAGACCATAATCCTATTGATATTGAACACAAAAAAGTAGAATTTAGTGAATCTAAAAATGGAGTTATAGGTTTAGAAAGTGCTTTTGGAGCAATAAATTCGGTTTTAAACTTAGAAGACTTTATAGAGAATCTTACAAGCAAACCGAAGGCTATTTTCGGATTAGAAAACCACTCAATCAAAGAAAACAACACAGCAGAAATTACTTTATTTAATCCACAAAAGAAATATACTTTTACCAAAGAAAACATTTTATCGACCTCAAAAAATAGTCCTTTTTTAGATAAAAAACTTAAAGGGAATGTATATGGTATTTACGCTAACAAACAACTAATAATAAATTAAATATTGTGAAAGACCAAACAATAATCGAAGGGAAAACAATAGCTATTATAAGTCACATTACTATTATAGGAACCGTTGCAGCTTTAATAATGAATAGTAATAAAAAAAACTCTTTCGCTAATTTTCATATAAGACAAATGATTGGTTTGGGGCTTTTGGGTTTATTAAATCAATATGTTATTACGGGTTTTTTAGGAGCAAATGAAGGAATGATTATAGCGATTGTCCTTTTTATTTTTCGTATTATTGGGTTTTTAGGGGCACTCAAAGGAGAAGAAAAAAAGATTCCTCTTTTAGGAGATCAATTTCAAGACTGGTTTAAAAATATATAATTTCCACTAAAAACGCAGCACTACTAAATGAGCAATTTACAATACCTGTTAAGGCAAGCAAAAACAGGTGTAGAAAACCCACCTTTATTAGTTTTACTTCATGGTTACGGAAGCAATGAAGATGATTTGTTTTCATTTGCTGAAGAATTACCTGATAATTTTTTAATCGTTAGTCTTCAAGCACCCCACGCAATGGGTTCTGGAAGTTATGCTTGGTATTCTATCAATTTTGATGATAAAAATGGAAAGTTTTCAGATTTAGAGCAAGCAAAAGAATCTATTGACCAAATAGCCATTTTTATAGATGAAATAAAAGTAAAATACAAGACAAAAACGAATCAAATTTTTTTACTCGGTTTTAGTCAAGGTGCAATCTTAAGCTATTCATTAAGTTTATTCTACCCTAACAAAGTACAACATGTAATTGCATTAAGTGGTTACATCAATACTGAATTATTACCAGTAACTATCTCTAAAGAAATTAAAACTGATTACTACTGTTCTCATGGCTCAGTAGACCAGGTTTTACCTCTAGAATGGGCAAGAAAAAGCAAACCTTTTTTAGATGACCTAGGCTTTCAAAATGTATATTCTGAATATCCTGTTGGCCATGGAGTTGCTCCTCAAAACTTTTACAGTTTTAAAACTTGGATTGAAGAACGACTTTAGCTACTATTCTAGATACATATCCTTTATAGGAAATGCTACTTCGTTACTATTGATCATATTCTACAAAACAAAATGCGTGTCAATAAAGTAAATAAAAGCTCACTTTTTAAAATACAAAATTGATCAAAAACCATAGTTACATTTAAACTACCTTTACATTAAAATCTTCAATGCAGTTTTCAGAATTACCTTTACATAAATCAATCATAAAAGCAGTAGCTGAAGAGCGGTTTCACACACCAACTTTAGTTCAGCAAAAAACAATTCCTTTGGTTTTAGAGAAGAAGAATGTAATTGTTTCTGCACAAACTGGTACGGGAAAAACAGCCGCTTTTGCATTACCAATTATTCAACTTTTGCTTGATAAACAAGATATAGAAAAAGTAGGAAAAAAAATAAAATCTTTAATTATTACTCCTACTCGTGAGTTAGCAATTCAAATTCTAGAAAATTTTATTAATTACACTAAATACACTGATTTATCAACCATAGCTATTTTTGGGGGTGTTTCCTTGGAACCACAAAAAAAAATATTAGCCAATGGTATAGATATCTTAATTGCAACACCGGGAAGATTAATTGATTTACAAACACAAGGAAATATCGACTTAAGTGGTATTGAGATTTTTGTATTAGATGAAGCTGATCTAATGTTAGATATGGGCTTTATAAACGATGTAAAAAAAATAGAAGCTCTATGTCCAAAGAAAAAACAGACCTTACTTTTTTCCGCAACTATTCCGGAAAAAATAAATGAATTAGCAAAAACTATATTTAAAAATCCAGTTAAGATTGAAATAAATCCTGAAGAGACTACAGCAAAAAATATTGGACAATTATTATATTATCTTCCTAAGAAGAATAAAACAGATTTGTGCTTATATTTATTGAGGAATACCATAAATGGAAAAATCATTATTTTTAGACGCACAAAATTTGGTGTAGATAAATTAGAGGAAAGTTTAGTAAAAAACGGATATAAAGTTGCTAGTATTCATGGAGATAAAACCCAAAGTATTCGAAATAAAGCTATTGAAGATTTTAAAAATAAAAAATCGAATATTCTTATAGCAACTGACGTTGCTGCACGTGGAATTGATATTGTAAATGTAGATGCAATTATTAACTTTGATCTCCCAAATGTACCAGAAACTTATGTGCACAGAATTGGAAGAACAGGTAGAGCTGGAAAATCTGGTATTGCATTTTCTTTCTGTTCACCTGATGAAAACGGATATATTAAAATGATTGAGGCATTAATTGAAAAAACAATTAAAATTATTGATGAACATCCGTATCTAATTTCTAAACCAAAACACAAAAAAAAGCAACCAAATACAATTAGTAAACATAAAAAAGGAAGAAAATCTGAAGCTTCTAAAAAGAAAAAAAAACGTTGGTACTAATTAATTTTCCTATAAATTTTTAAGTAAAACATCAAAAAATCGCAATTTTTTCACTTGAAATTTTAAGAAATTAGAGAATAAAGCTCAATTAATCATCTAATCATTTTAATGAATAACCTTATATAAAGGCCTTTAATTCGGTTTCTAATTTATCATAATCAAAAGACTGCTCGTAAAATGCTCTACCTTTCTCACTATAAATTATTGTCGCAGGTAATGCGCCAGACCATGAAGAATCTATTGCTTTTATCCAAACATCTTCATTAATATCATCTAATAAAACTACTTTAGAGCGTAACTTTTTTTGATTGATGAAAGGAATTAATCTTTTTTTTACTTGTTTCGGAAAATCCAAACTTACTAAAAGAACTTCTACATTTTTATTAAAATATTCTTTATTTATTTTTTCGAAAGCAGGCAACTCTTTTACGCAGGGAGCACACCAAGTAGCCCAAAAATTGATAACATAAGTTTTCCCATTCTTTTTTTCTAGTAGAGGTTTTAACTCACTGTATGTATAAGACTTCACAGAAGTTACTTTGTCAAAGACAATTTTAGAATCTTGATTTTTACAAGAAAAAATAAGTAGTAAAAAGAATAATATGGAAATAAATCTAATCATTTATAAATTTACAAAGAAGATCTGCTATTAGAAAAGAATTAACTAATCATTAACAGAAAAAAACTCCCTTTTATTAATTTTATGAGACTTTTTTGTTCCTTTTTAAAGTTTCTTAGTCGAAAATTTCATTCAATACTTTTGCTAAACGAATTCCTCCTTTTTGCAACTGGGTTCTAACTATACCAAAGTGTTTATAAGAATAACTATATCGCAAGTTTTCACCTTCAACTACAGATTTATAAACTTCTACAGTAAGCCCATGAACTTCATTTACCCAATCAGTCAAAGACCCTTTTTTTATTGACTCTACTTGTTTTTTTGATAAGTCTTTAGCGTTATTAGCCAATTCTAAGTAACTCATATCCCAATCATTAATCATATTTTCATCCCAAATCCTATGCAAATTTGTTCCACGTCCAAACCATTCGACTTTTACCGTATTACCCCCCTTGTCTTCTCTTCTACCAATGTGCATTGGTTGGTGTAAATCTCCTATAAGATGAACTAACATTTTTAAATGAAATTCCCTCTCTTCAACTAAGCTATTTTTATTTTTTAAAACAGCAATACATGAATTGATCCCAGTAACTAAATCTCCTTTTGGATTTTTTTCTGCGGAAGCATATGTTTCATCTAAATCCATATTAATATAATGCCAAGAATAATAGGCGTTGTATTGTTTGTCAGATTTTATCTCATCAGCAAATGTAGATACAAAGGCTAAATTCTGCCCTTTTAAAATTTTATTTATCTTCTTTTTAGCTCTTTTAGTTAAATACTCTTCTGCTATTTGACCAGTTGCTCTATGTCCATTTTTACCCCAAAAAAATGACTTTTTTTCAGGTATATTGGAAAAAAAAAGAAAGGATATCATTAAAAATAATTTAATTTTCATCTGAAGATATTATTAATAGTTTTCAGCTAATGTATAAAAAAAAATCTCTAATAATTTGGTTCAATAGTATTAGAAATAATAATATTCATTTTATGTTTTTTTTATTAAACTAAAAATTAATTGCTATAAAGAATTAAAATAACAAGGGAATATAAAAAATCTTAATCCGACTTTTAAAAGGAGATAATATTATCTATTTTGTATATTGTACCCTGTAAATTATATCAAAATTGTTGTAAGAAAATAAAATTAAAATTAAATCATCATCAAAAATTATTAAAAAATTAGATGATTTTATTATTAAAATTATAGGTCCAATAGACAAGAGACAGGGAATTACAAGAAACTCTGAAATCTCAGTAAATGAGAAATATAGTCTTGCAAGTATGTATATTCGTTCTCGTTTTAATAACCAAACCTCTACTGAAAATATATTAATGAAAAAAATTATTTTACTACTATGCTTGAGCCTTATTTTCACAAAAAATCAAGCACAAAACTCACCTCAAAATAAACTAGGAAACTGGTACATGTATAATGGATCTCACAAATTATCAGAAAAATATGCTTTAAAGACAATGGCACATTTCCGCTTTTTTGAATTGACAAATGAATTTCAACAGTCAATTTATAGATTAGGATTAAACTATAACCTAAACTCAAAAATGAATTTAACATTTGGTGTTAGTTATGCTAATGCAGATACAGAATATCAAAATCCATCTAACTTATTAACGGAATTTAGATTTTATGAAGACATCAACCTAAAGTATAAGTTGGGTGATTTTAAATTAAGACATCGTTTTCGGTTTGAACATCGCTTTATAGAAATAAATGATGTAAAATCAACTGTAAATTGGTTACGATATGATCTTAATGGAACGTATCCACTTTCTAAAACTTGGAATATTTATGCATTCAACGAAATATTTTTTAACTTTAAAGGGGATTTAATTGATCAAAATTGGACGGGAGCTGGATTTTTGTATGCCTTAAACAATAGAATAAAATTTAAAGCAGGATATTTTTATCAAAAATTGCCAAATTTTGGATTTAACAGATTACAATTAGGCATTATTGTAAATACAAATCATACAAAAAAATAAAATAAATGGAACCAATCTTTACCAATGATGCTATCGTTCTAGGAATATTAATGTTGTCATTAGGGTTTGTTTTTTACACAGAAAATAAAACTAGTGGTTTTTGGTTTAAATTTTATAAAATAGTCCCAGGATTATTTATGGCATACTTTATTCCTGCTATATTTACAACAGCCGGAATTATATCCCCAGATTGGGAAACCATAAGTTCTACAGGAGAAATTATAAAAGAAAAAACTGAATTATATTATATTTCTAGCCGATATTTATTACCTGCTGCATTGGTATTGATGACTTTAAGTATTGATTTAAAAGCAATTTTTAACTTGGGCTCTAAAGCATTAATCATGTTTTTTACTGGAACCTTTGGAATTGTAATTGGAGGTCCAATAGCTATTTTACTAATTTCCATTTTCTCTCCCGAAACTGTCGGAGGAGCCGATTTTGATGCTGTTTGGAGAGGACTTTCTACATTGGCAGGGAGTTGGATTGGTGGAGGCGCAAACCAAACAGCAATGTTAGAAATTTATCAATATAATCCTCAAAAATACGGAGGAATGGTATTTGTAGATATTGTAATTGCTAATATTTGGATGGCAATTTTATTAATAGGGATTGGAAAAAAAGATAAGATTAATAAATGGCTTGGAGCAGATACTTCTGCTATTGAAGAATTAAAAAATAAAGTATCTTCTTTTACTCAAAAAGTAAAAAGAAACCCTTCTTTAACAGATTTAATGATCATGCTTGCAATTGGGTTTGGAACCGTTGGTTTTGGACATTTTACAGCCAAGTATCTCAGTTCCTTTTTTAACAACTTTATCGCTTCAATAGAATCGCAAACTTGGCGAAATATTTTTTCTTTTTTGGGCTCTAGTTTCTTTTGGCTAATTAGTATCTCTACAATAATAGCGGTTATTTTATCATTTACAAAAGCAAAAAAATATGAAGGTGCTGGTGCAAGTAAAATAGGTAGTGTGTTTATCTATATTTTAGTAGCAACAATTGGAATGAAAATGGATTTAGGAATGATTTTTGACAATTTGGGTTTGATAATAATTGGTATCGTTTGGATGTCAATTCATGCAGGATTGTTAATACTTGTTGCTAAATTAATAAAAGCTCCTTATTTCTTTTTAGCAGTTGGAAGTCAGGCAAATGTTGGTGGTGCTGCATCTGCACCTATTGTAGCGCAAGCTTTCCACCCATCTTTGGCTACTGTTGGAGTTTTATTGGCAGTTTTTGGTTATGCCATTGGAACTGTTGGTGCTATTTTATGCACTATTTTAATGGAATTATCAGCAACTTTTTAAATAAAAAAGAAGATATTAGCAAACCAAATATAAATTTATGAAAAAAATTATTACTCTTATAGTTGTAACAATACTAGTGACCGCATGTTCTTCAAAGAAAGAAGGCAACATGATTGTAAAGGGACAAATTAAAGGGCTTAAAAAAGGAACTTTATACCTTCAGAAAATGAAAGATACTCTTTTAGTATCTGTAGATTCAATAGATTTAATAGGAAATGATAAATTTATATTAACTGATGATGTTAAATCTCCAGTATTATATTATTTGACTTTTGATGGTAATACAACAAATAAAAGAATTTTATTTTTTGGAGAAAAAGGAATAATTACTATTAATGATAAAGTAACACAATTTGGATTTAATCCAGAAATTTCTGGATCTAAAAATCAGAAAATTTTAGATAAATACAATATAATTAAAAAAAGATTTCAAGAGGAGCGTTTAGAGTATATAAAACAGGATTTTGATGCAAAAAAAGGAAATAACCCAAAATTATCAGCCCAATTAGAGAATGATTATAAGAGGTTAACAAAAAGAAGAGTGCTATTTACTACTAATTTTGCAATTACAAATTCAGATTCAGAGGTTGCTCCTTATATTGCTCTTACCGAAATGTATGATGCAAGTTTAAAAATGCTAGATACCGTAAATAATTCGTTATCAGATAAAGTAAAAAAGTCTGATTATGGGAAACGTCTTCAAGAATACCTTACTAAAATTAAAAAATAAAAGTATAAGAATAATTTTTCCAACTTTGGTTTTATAAAACGAACTTCTATTAATCTTTTAGTTCAATAACTAAAATTTAAAGGATTAACCAATCTTTATAGTATTTTCAATCTCTTATTAATGGTAAAGTAGAACAACGTAATAAACCTTCTTGTTTTGCAATTTCTGCATATGGTACCTCTTCTACTATAAAACCATTTTCTCTTAGCCAAATATTTAATCGTATGAAATTTTTTTCAGAAATAATGACTTCACTAGATATTGAAAAAACATTACTATTCATGCAATACATTTCTTCTTTAGTAATCTCAAAAATATTTTCTTTTCCGAAAAAATTAACCAACCATTCGTATTCACTTTGTAGTAAAAAACCATTTTTATGAAGAATTGCTTTATTTTTTCCAATTGGCTGAAAACAACAGTCTAAATGCAACGCATTTTCTTTTGCATGTGTATTTGATTTTCTTAACTCAAAAGATTTAACTTTTTTATGAGGAAATAATTCTTGTAAAGCAATTACTGCGTCAATATTGGTTCGAGCAGTTATATAATCTGCGTAATCACTTCCTGAGTAGGTACCAATAAAAAGGTAGTCATTCCAGGGAATTACATCTCCTCCTTCTACATGGCATTCTTTGGGTAAAACTATAATTTTATCTGGATTTATTTGAGAAATTACTTTTTCAATTGCTTTATATTCTCTTTCTCTATCTGGAAGAATATTAGCTTCAATAAAGATATCATCAATTACAAAAGCAATATCTCTAGAAAAAATTTGATTGTAATTCTCAATTATATTTGGTCTAAAAACCTGTACATTATACTTTTTAAAAACGTTAACTACTGCATCCATCTCTAAAATCATGTCTTCCTCACTAGGATATGTTCCTCGTAAAACATGCTCAATACTTTTAGGATCGTAACAACCCTGTATATCCGGAACACCTCCATTACTTTTTGCAGTACCTAAAATTACAGCCCTTAATCTTGAAGTTTCATTATTTATATTGAGTTTTAACATATGTAAAGCTATAAAAAAAAGCCTCATACAATATGAAGCTTTTTATATTATAAAATACTAAAATTTATCTTTTTTCTAATTTAATAAATTCTCTGTAGTTTTCTCCTGTATAGATTTGACGTGGACGACCAATTGGTTCTTTACGCAATCTCATTTCTTTCCATTGTGCAATCCATCCTGGTAGGCGCCCTAAAGCAAACATTACAGTAAACATTTCAACAGGAATACCCATTGCTCTATATATAATTCCAGAATAGAAATCTACATTTGGGTATAATTTTCTTTCTACAAAATAAGGATCATTCAATGCTTCTTGTTCCAATCCTCTTGCAATCTCTAAAATTGGATCATCAATACCTAAATCGTTTAAAAGTTCATCTGCAGCAATCTTAATAATTTTAGCTCTAGGATCAAAGTTTTTGTAAACTCTATGACCAAAACCCATCAAACGGAATGAGTCATTTTTATCTTTAGCTTTGGCCATGTACTTTTTGGTATCTCCTCCATCAGCCTTTATAGCTTCTAACATTTCTAAAACTGCTTGGTTAGCACCACCGTGTAATGGCCCCCAAAGAGCAGAAATACCCGCGGAAATTGATGCAAATAATCCAGCATGGGAAGAGCCAACTATTCTTACTGTAGACGTAGAACAATTTTGCTCATGATCTGCATGTAAAATTAATAACTTGTCCAAAGCATTTTTTATAATTGGGTTAATAACATATTCTTCATTTGGTTTTTCAAACATCATTTTCATAATATTATCAATATACCCTAATGAATTAGAACCGTAATTTAATGGTAATCCATTTATTTTTCTCATGGCCCATGCAACTAAAACCGGGAGTTTTCCCATAATTTTTACGATTGCATTGTACATTTCTTCTTCAGAATCTACATTCACAGAAGAAGGGTTAAATGCTACCAAAGCACTTGTTAAAGAAGACAATATGCCCATTGGATGAGCATTTTTCGGAAAAGCATCTATAATTTTTTTAACATCTTCATCTACAACAGATTTAGACTTTATATCTGAATGAAATTTTTCTAATTGAGCCTCATTTGGTAAATCTCCAAAAATAAGTGCATAAGCAACTTCTAAAAAACCTGCACTATCAGCAAGTTGTTCAATGGAATAACCTCTGTATCTTAGGATTCCTTTTTCTCCATCTAAAAAAGTGATAGCACTTTCACAAGAACCCGTATTTTTAAATCCTGGATCTATAGTTATCACTCCGTTTGTAGCACCTCTTAAAGTTTTGATATTAATAGCTACTTCATTCTCTGTTCCTCTTACAAGTGGAAATTCATATGAATTATTTCCAACTTGTAATATAGCCTTCTCTGACATTTTGTGATTTTTTTTTGTATTATTTAACACTACGAAGATAGCATATTTTACATAATTTTAAAGATATTATGTATAGATTTTTGACATTCCATGAACCTTCTTTCATTTATTTATAACAAAAAAAAAGCCTCATAAAATTATGAGGCTTTCAATATATTTGAATAATAAATTATATTTTAAATGCATTTTCCTTTGGAAAATAAGCAGTTTGTCCTAATTCTTCTTCAATACGCAATAATTGATTGTATTTAGCCATTCTATCAGAACGAGATGCAGAACCAGTTTTTATTTGACCACAGTTTAAAGCAACTGCTAAATCTGCAATTGTATTGTCTTCAGTTTCACCAGATCTGTGTGACATTACTGAAGTATAACCTGCATTTTTAGCCATATTTACTGCGGAAATAGTTTCTGTTAAAGTACCAATTTGATTTACTTTAATTAAAATTGAATTTGCAATTCCGTTATCAATTCCTCTAGACAATCGGTCTACGTTAGTTACAAATAAATCATCACCTACTAATTGAACTTTATCTCCAATTTTTTCAGTTAAATATTTCCAGCCATCCCAATCATTTTCATCCATACCGTCTTCTATAGAAATAATTGGATAATTAGCCGCTAATTCAGCTAAGTAGTCTGCTTGTTCTTCACTACTTCTTATCTTACCCGTTTCTCCTTCAAATTTGGAGTAGTCGTACTTCCCGTCTACATAAAATTCTGCAGCAGCACAATCTAATGCAACCATAATTTCATCACCAAAAGAGTAACCTGCATTTTTAACTGCTAGAGCAATTGTATCTAATGCATCTTCTGTTCCATTTAAAGTTGGTGCAAAACCTCCTTCATCTCCAACAGCAGTTGATAAATTTCTATCGTGTAAAACTTTCTTTAGATTATGAAAAATTTCTGACCCCATTTGCATCGCTTTTGAGAAAGTTTCAGCTTTAACAGGCATGACCATGAATTCTTGAAATGCAATCGGTGCATCTGAATGAGATCCTCCGTTTATGATATTCATCATTGGGACAGGTAACGTGTTAGCCGAAACACCACCTACATATCTATATAAAGGCATTCCTAACTCATTGGCAGCAGCTTTAGCAGCAGCTAATGAGACACCTAAAATTGCATTAGCTCCTAATTTAGATTTATTTGGCGTACCGTCTAAATTGATCATTAATTGATCAATAGAGTTTTGTTCAAAAACAGATGTTCCCAATAATTCAGGTGCAATAATACTATTTACATTGTCAATCGCTTTTAAAACACCTTTCCCCATGTATGCTTTACCTCCATCACGTAATTCTACTGCCTCATGCTCTCCTGTAGAAGCACCAGAGGGAACAGCTGCTCTACCTAAAACACCATTTTCTGTGGTTACATCTACTTCTACTGTTGGGTTTCCTCTTGAATCAAAAATTTGACGTGCGTGAACACTAATTATAATACTCATTTTATTGTAATTTAATTAATTTAATGTCTTTGGTTTATATTGGCTAATTTACAAAATATAGCCTGTTTACTATTGATTTAAAGAGTTACTTACGAAAACGTTTTCTAGAAAATTATTTAAACAGGTACTAATTTACAACGGACTTTTCTTTCTGAATGTTTTGAATAAATTGATCAAATAAATATTCAGAATCATGAGGTCCAGGACTTGCCTCAGGATGATATTGTACAGAAAACACATTCTTATTCTTTAGACGAATTCCTGCAACTGTATGGTCATTTAAATGAACATGTGTAATTTCAACATTTTCATTCGTTTCAGTTTCTTCTCTATTGATAGCAAAACCATGATTTTGAGAAGTTATTTCACCTTTTCCAGTCAGTAGATTTTTAACAGGATGATTGATTCCTCTGTGACCATTATGCATTTTATAAGTAGAAATTCCATTCGCTAAAGCAATAACCTGATGCCCTAGACATATACCAAATAGTGGTAAATCTCTTTTTATGATTTCTCTTGCTACATTTTGAGCTTCTACTAAAGGTTCAGGGTCTCCAGGTCCATTTGAAATAAAATAACCGTCAGGATTAAACGATTCTAATTCTTCAAAAGAAGAATTATAAGGGAATACTTTTATAAACGCTCCTCTTTTTACTAGGTTTCTTAGGATGTTCTTTTTAATTCCTATATCCAATACAGATATTTTTAATTCAGCATTTTTATCACCAACAAAATAAGGTTCTTTAGTTGAAACTTTTGAAGCCAATTCTAAACCTTCCATGCTTGGAACTTCAGCTAATTGTTTCTTCAATGCATCGATATTATCAATGTCTGTAGAAATAATAGCATTCATAGCTCCATGATCTCTAATATAAGAAACTAAAGCTCTGGTATCTAAATCTGAAATTGCAACGATATTGTGTTCTAAAAACCAATCTTTTAAATTTCCATCAGAATCAACTCTAGAGTGAGTGAAACTAAAATTTCTACAAATTAACCCTGAAATTTTTATTCCTTCTGATTCTACTTCATTATTATTCACACCATAGTTACCAATATGAGCATTGGTTGTGACCATTAATTGACCAAAATAAGAGGGATCTGTAAATATTTCTTGATACCCTGTCATTCCTGTATTAAAACAGATTTCTCCGGTAGCAGTTCCCGCTATTCCAACAGATTTACCGTAAAAAATTGTTCCATCTGCTAATAAAACTAAAGCCTTTTTGCGTGTTTGATATTTCATTGATAGTTGTAGTGTTATTTTTGCTATTTGTTTTCTATTAAATGATGTGAAAAGACTGTTATAAATTATTTGAGCTCGTGTTTTTATAGATTTCAAAAAATTTCACGAGGTCTGAATCTTTTTTTATCGATAAATTATTTTGTGAGATTATTTTTTTTGCAATGTTAGAATCTTGTTTAAAGAATTTTAAAAAAGATTTCTTTTTTAATTTAAGTTCATTTAAACAATCTTTTGAATTAAAATAATAATTTTCAATTAAAATATAATGACTAGGACTAATTGAATTAGTAAAAGGATCCCTTGCACCTTTTTTTATTATTTTATAACTTTTCTTTAAAATTTGTTTTCCTTTTGCTCCAGCTATCAATTCATAATAAGAAGTTTCATCCTTATTATTCATAAGTTTAAAAACTCTGTTATGTATTCTTATTTTATTTAAGAAATGAGAATCAAATACATATACAGAATCTATTGAAAATTTAGCTACGAATCTATCTGTATTTGTATCATAATTAATATTCTTAACTCTAAACATACGCCCTTCACTAGAGTAAATTGTGGCTAAATTATTCCAATTATCAAACAAATAGGGAGAGCCTTTCACTTTTTTAATAGTAGAAGATTTAATCCATAAGCCAGAACCATAAGGACCAATATCTCCAGTAGTATTATTTCTTATATCAACTACATCTGTTTTTTCCTGACCAATACAAATTGAAAATATTGCTAAAAAGGAAATTAAAAATACTTTTTTCATAATTTATTTTTTTTTGTAAAAATAAAAAAAAAGAAGGGATAAACATTGCTGTTTATCCCCTTTTTTATGATTAGAAATAGTCATTTCTTATTCTTCAGATTTATCCTCTATTGCTGGAACTTCTACTTGTGGAGCATCTGCCTTTTTACTTCTTCCTCTACGGGTAGTTTTCTTAGCTTTTTTACCTTTAGGGTTATAGATTTCGTTGTAATCAACTAATTCTACCATTGCCATAGGAGCATTATCTCCCTGACGATTTCCTAGTTTGATAATTCGAAGATATCCTCCAGGTCTATCAGCTACTTTTACAGAAATTTCTTTAAATAATTCTGTAACAGCATATTTATCACGTAAGTAACTAAATACAACACGTCTATTGTGGGTTGTATCTGTTTTAGACTTTGTTATTAATGGTTCTACAAAAACTCTCAACGCTTTTGCTTTTGCAACAGTTGTATTAATACGCTTGTGCTCAATTAATGAACAAGTCATATTAGCTAACATCGCTTTTCTGTGCGAAGTTGTTCTTCCTAAATGGTTGTGTTTTTTTCCGTGTCTCATGACGTTTATTTTATAATTTCATCTTGCATCAACTCATTTTGAGGAGCAAAATATGAAAAGTTAATCTCTATCTAATTTATATTTAGTTAAATCCATACCGAAACTTAACCCCTTAACAATAACTAACTCTTCTAGCTCTGTTAATGATTTTTTTCCAAAATTTCTGAACTTCATTAAATCACTTTTATTAAAAGAAACTAAATCCCCTAATGTATCTACTTCAGCAGCTTTTAAACAATTTAAAGCTCTGACAGATAAATCCATATCGATTAATCTAGTTTTTAATAACTGACGCATGTGTAATGATTCTTCATCATATGTTTCTGTTTGTGCAATTTCATCTGCTTCTAATGTGATACGCTCATCAGAGAATAACATAAAATGATGAATTAATATCTTTGCAGCTTCAGTTAATGCATCTTTTGGATTGATTGATCCATCAGTATCGATATCGAAAACTAATTTTTCATAATCTGTTTTCTGCTCTACACGGAAATTTTCGATTGCATATTTTACATTCTTAATTGGCGTATAAATAGAATCAGTAAAAATAGTTCCTATTGGTGCAGAAGCTTTTTTATTTTCTTCAGCAGGAACAAATCCTCTACCTTTTTCAATTGTGATTTCTGCATTTAACTTTACAGACTTATCCATGTTACAGATTACTAAATCAGGATTTAATACTTGAAATCCAGAAATAAATTTCTGTAAATCTCCAGCAGTAAATTGCTCTTGACCAGATACTGATATAGAAACGCTTTCTCTATCAGTTTCTTCTATTTGCTTCTTAAAACGAACTTGCTTTAAGTTTAAGATAATTTCTGTAACATCTTCTACGATTCCTGGAACAGTAGAAAACTCGTGCTCTACACCTTCTACTCTTAATGAGGTGATTGCAAATCCTTCTAAAGAAGATAAAAGTACTCTTCTTAAAGCATTTCCTACAGTTAAACCAAAACCTGGTTCTAAAGGTCTAAACTCAAATCTACCAGAAAAATCTGTAGATTCAATCATGATCACTTTATCGGGCTTTTGAAAATTTAAAATTGCCATATTTCTTCGTTTTAATTGTTATTTAGTTGCGCGATATATAAGTCTGAAGAAGTACATATAAATCCTTTGGCTAAATTCCAATGTGATTAATTTATTACTTAGAATATAATTCTACGATTAATTGTTCTTTGATATTTTCTGGAATTTGTAATCTTTCCGGTACTTTTACAAAAGTACCAGTTTTCGTATCTGTATTCCATGTTAACCATTCAAATACATTGCTGTTAGATGCCAATGCATTTTCAATAGCTATTAAAGATTTAGATTTTTCTCTTACAGCAATAACATCTCCTTCTTTTAAACTATAAGAGGGAATGTTAACTATTTCTCCATTGACAGTTATGTGTCTGTGAGAAACTAACTGACGAGCTCCACTTCTTGAGTTGGAAACTCCCATTCTGTAGACAACGTTGTCTAAACGAGATTCGCATAGTTGTAGTAATATTTCACCTGTAATTCCAGAAGCAGATTGAGCTTTCTTAAACAAGTTACTAAATTGACGTTCTAATATACCATAGGTATATTTAGCTTTTTGCTTCTCCATTAACTGAGTAGCATATTCAGATTTCTTTCCTCTTCTTCTTGCATTCCCGTGCTGTCCAGGAGGAAAGTTTCTTTTTTCGAAGTTTTTATCTTCGCCAAAAATTGCTTCGCCAAACTTACGTGCAATTTTTGTTTTTGGTCCTGTATATCTTGCCATTTCTTTGGTGTTATAGATAGGGATTATGAATTAAGGCTAATCCTTCGATAATCTAATTCCTATCAAGTTAAAATATTTAATTATACTCTTCTTCTTTTAGGTGGACGACATCCATTGTGAGGGATTGGCGTAACATCAATAATTTCAGTTACTTCTATACCCGAATTATGAATTGATCTAATAGCAGATTCTCTACCATTACCAGGTCCTTTTACATAAACTTTTACCTTACGTAAACCTGCTTCTTTAGCGACATTTGAACAATCTTCTGCTGCTAATTGAGCTGCGTATGGAGTATTCTTTTTAGAACCTCTAAAACCCATTTTACCTGCAGATGACCAAGAAATAACGTCACCTTTTTTGTTTGTTAAAGAAATAATGATATTATTGAAAGACGCGGTTACGTGAGCTTCTCCTATAGCATCAATAATTACTTTACGTTTTTTTGAACTTGCTTTTGCCATAATTTTTCAGTTTTAGTAATTTAGTTTTCTAATAATATAGTTAAACTATAATTAGATCTTGATTACTTGATATAACTTATTTTTTCTTGTTAGCTACAGTTTTTCTCTTACCTTTTCTTGTACGAGAGTTATTCTTAGTTCTTTGTCCTCTTAATGGAAG
>Ga0115008_10000813_pt1 | contig 24363 bp, 23 predicted proteins | sample FraStrMetagenome_FD_87164 | JGI IMG/M metagenome (GOLD analysis project Ga0115008, IMG submission 87164) | Marine eukaryotic phytoplankton communities from Arctic Ocean - Fram Strait ARC3M Metagenome | ecosystem: Environmental > Aquatic > Marine > Oceanic | place: Fram Strait | collected...
ACGAATTAATGTCCAGTTTAAAATTGATCAACAAGGTAATGTTGTAGATATCCTAACTAGAGCTCCCCATCCAAGTTTAGAAAAAGAGGCAGAACGAGTAACTAATAAAATTCCTCAAATGCAACCGGGTCTTCAACGAAAAATTCCAGTTTCAGTTATTTATAATTTACCAATTGTATTTAAGGTGAATTAGAAGGTTACATTTCCGAAGTAAAAAAATAAAGCGGTCCAGACTATTCATAGTTTTGGACCGCTTTTTAATTAACATAGATTCTTATTTTAATGGGGAAACGGTATAACTCGTATTTTGAAAAAAATAGTATCTTTCGGCAACTAATGTTGTCATTGCTATATGAAGAATCGTTTCGTACTTGTGTTTTTATTCGCTTTTGGTTTTATAACTGCGCAAGAGGTTTCAAATTTTGAAAAATCACCTGTATTTCCTGAGTGCGAATCACAACCTATTGATGAATTGAAAGTGTGTTTTAATAATAAAATCAATGCATTTATTTTCAAAGAGTTTAAAGTCCCAGATATCGTAAATGATGAGAGTTATAAAGGTGAAATAAAAGTACTTTTTGAAGTAGATAAAAAAGGTAATATTTCTATTCTTTATATTGATGCAGTTTATGACGAACTTAAAGAAGAAGCCAAGCGTGTGTTTGATAGGTTACCGCAAGTGACTCCGGGAACTTATAATGGGGAACCCACATTTTATCAGTATACATTAGGTATAAGAATTCCTTTGGTTGATCCTTCGGAAATTTTAACACAAGAAGCTACAGCTAAAACAATTGACTTAACAACACCTTTAGATTTAAATGCAGATGTGAGCAATGAATATAAAAACGTAACAGATAGTATTGATAAATACGAAAAACTAGAATATAGTAGTCAGTTAAATATCCCGTTTACACACAATTACTATTCGAGATTTGATCAAGATATGAACGGTCTTGGTACTAATAGTCATACAGCAGCAAAACCGTTTACTTATGATGAAGTGTCAGCGTATTATGATTTTGAAGCTGAAAAAGAAGCATTGGTTAAAGGGAGCGAAAGTTGGTGGAGTAGGAAATTATGGAATGAGCATTTAGTAGAAGTTCAAGGTAAGGACTATTGGTTTACTTTAGATCCTATATTTGATTTGCAAGTTGGTAAAGATACCGAAGCAGATTTTAGTACTACATACAATAATACAAGAGGAATATTCATTCAAGGAGGCCTAGGTAAGAAGTTCAATTTTACAACTTCTATTTACGAAAGCCAAGGACGATTTGCGCAATATTTTAATGAATACGCCATAAGTTTAAGTGCCGAAGGAAACGAGCCAATTGTGCCGGGAAGAGGTTTGTCTAAAGTTTTTAAGGATGGTGGATTTGATTATCCAGTAGCCGAGGCTTACTTGTCATATTCACCAGCAAAATTCTTGAACATTCAATTCGGGCATGGTAAAAATTTCATAGGTGATGGTTATAGATCATTGTTTCAAGGCGATGCAACTAGTCCTTATCCGTTTTTTAAATTGAATACAAAATTCTGGAAAATAAAATACACTAATACGTATATGTGGCTTAAAGATGTGAGACCAGAAGTTACAGAAGATGGTGCATTTTTAACGAAGTATATGGCAAACCACTATTTGAGTTGGAATGTTAGTAAACGATTAAATATTGGTTTATTTGAGTCTGTACTTTGGGCAAATGATAATGATAGAGGGTTTGATATTAATTATTTAAATCCAGTGATTTTTTATCGTGCTATTGAGTTTTCTACTGGTCAAGATGCTGGTAATGCTATTTTAGGAGCATCTGCAAAATATAAATGGAATAATAATGTCAATCTTTATGGTCAATTTATTTTAGATGAATTTGCTATCAATGATGTGACAGCTGGAGATAAGAGCTGGAGAAATAAGTTTGGGTTTCAATTAGGTGTTAAATATTTTGATGCTTTTAAAGTTGATAATTTATTACTACAATTTGAATTTAATAGAGTACGACCTTATACTTACTCTCATAATTCTATTGTATTGAACTATGCGCACAACAATCAACCCATGGCGCATCTTTGGGGAGCCAATTTTAGCGAAGTAATTTTAATTGGTCGTTATAACTACAAACGTTGGTTTGGTGATGCTAAATTTATCTTTGGGAAGCGAGGCTTTGATTTCAACGAAGGCGATGATTTTTTTAACTACGGAAGCAATATTTTTAGAAGCGAAGTAGATCGTAATGCAGATTCAGGAATAACTGTCGGACAAGGAAATGGAACAAGTGTGTTTCAAGCAGATTTAGGCGGTGGTTATGTTATCAATCCTGCAACCAATATGAGATTATTTACCAATATTACCTATAGGAACTATAATCCGGAGGCAGATACAGCAGCAGCTTTAAATACAGATACAGTTTGGTTTACAGTTGGTTTAAGAACAGATTTGTTTAATTGGTATAATGATTTTTAAGTGTTACTGGCATTAATAATGTGCAGTTATTATTTCTGTAATGTGCAATGCAATAAAAATTAGTTTAAGTTTATATTTTAAAAATAAATACGATTATGAAATATTTTAGAATCCTTACAATAGTTTTATGCAGTTCTGTCCTCTTTTTTTATGGTTGTAATAACAAAAGTAAAACTCCAAAAGAAGATACTGTAAAATCAGTAGAGGCGGTAAAAACGCCTATTACACCGGAAGCTGCAAAGGCAACTCCTGCTCTTAAGGAGCCTGCTCAAAATGCAAGTGGTGTTTGGCATTACACTTGTATAATAGGTTGCGCTGGAGGATCAGGATCAGCTGTTAAGTGCGAGAATTGTGGAAATAATTTAGTCCATAATACCACATATCATGCTAATAATGCAACACAATCTTCTGCGCCTTTTGCAACACAATCTTCTGCGACTCCTCCTGCTAAAACTCCGGAGCCTGCTCAAAATGCTGCAGGCGTATGGCATTATACTTGTGTTAAGGGACATGCTGGAGGTGCTGGATCTGCTGTAGCTTGCGGTAGTTGTGGTGAAACACTGGCTCATAATAAAGGGTATCACTAATAATTTTAACTCTTACTTTTAGAAGAATATTTTAAAGTAATACATGATGAATTTAAATAGATTAATGTCCACTTGTGCTCTATTAGTAACTAGTGCGATTTGTTATGGACAAGACTATTTTGTAGTTGAAACCGATACAACGTTTTGTAGCAACTTAGAATATGGAACAACTGCTCAAGGCTATTTGAAATCTGTACGTTACACTGATAAAAATGGAAAAGAAGTAGTTATTGAAGCTCGCAAAGAAGTACCTAATGTTCTTACCTTTTATAGGTAAGAAGTAACCATAGATAAAATACCCTTAAAAGCTGGTAAGCCAGATAGCTATATAAGATATACACCACGAACCGTTGATGGCAATTTAAAAATCTATGAAAGGATTCCTTTAGAGATTCAAGAGACTAAACATTTTACAAACGCACCAAATCCTCGAACAATGTATACTAATCCTTCTCAAGGAATGGATTTGGAAACAATGAGAGGGCATGCAGGAATTTATAAATTCTTCATCAAACTCCCTAATGGAACTTTCTACAAAATAAACAGTAAGAAGAATATGAAGAAATACATCATTCCTTATTTACAAGAATGTGCTGAATTCACAAGTTAATATAAAGGAGATTACAATAATGACAAAGATCCTTTTATTGAAATGATAAAGTTATATAATTCTGTTTGTGAGTAGAATTGATATTAGCGTAAAAAAAAACGTATTATTTTTTCAGACTCAAATAAAAAGTCCGTCTAATTTTCTCGGAGTTAATGAATCCAGTCCCATAATTTAGATCGTCATAAATTTTAGTTAGTGTTTCATCTTTGGCGACCTCGTCTTCCGTTTTTCCTAATTCTATGGCTTCGGAAATTTTAGATTTCAAATCCTCTAGCATTTTAAGAAACGTTTGGTACTCTGCCATATTAGACAAACTACCATGACCAGGAATCACTTGTGTGTTGTCGTCAATTAATTGGAGTCCGAGTTTTGCAGCATTAATATAACCATCAACGCTACCTTCAGAATTTAAATCAATATAAGGATAGCGACCTTTAAAATAAGTATCTCCAGTATGTAATACATTACTTTCTGTGAAATATAGAAGTGCATCACCATTAGTATGAGCATTCTCTGCATGAAACACACCAATTTTCTCTCCATTGATATGTAAGCTCATTTCATCGTTAAAAGTGATAATTGGCAAGGCTGCTTTAGCTTCCGAAGAACCATCGCGTTTTTTAGTGGTTTCCATGCGCTGTCTCACGTTATCATGGGCTATAATAGTGACACCTAGTTTTTGCATGTTCTCGTTTCCTCCAGTATGGTCTCCATGATTATATGTATTGACTAAAAACGTAATGTTTTTATCACTCAGGGCTTTTATAGCTGTGTGTATTTTTTCGGTAAGTGGCGCAAATTGATCATTAATCACAAAAACTCCATCTTCTCCAATAGACACACCAATATTACCACCAGCACCAATAAGCATATATACATGATTTGAAATTTTAACGGTTTCAATTTCTACGTTGTCAAAACGTTGTGCATTGGCAAAATTTCCGAGGAGAACAAAAAGAAGTAAGGGTAAAGTAGATGAATATTTCATGGCTATGTATTTTGAGTAAATTGTCTTATAAAGATAAGTAAACTTGAAATGCTGTTAATTAATTATGTTTTGAATTGTCCAAAAGCTTTTTTAAAAGTATCTTTGCAAACGCAATAAAATGTCTAGAATTGAGTACTGTAAAATCATCTTTAAATCAAGTGTCTTTAATTTCCAATTTTAAGGAAATTACAAAAATGAGACTATCCTTAAGTGTTGTGTTTTCTGCACTTGCTGGTTATTTACTTGGTGCTATTGAAGTTGATTTTTACACATTAACGTTATTGGCTTTTGGTGGTTATTTTATGGTTGGTGCTTCTAACGCATTTAATCAAATCATTGAAAAAGATTTGGACGTGTTGATGGATCGTACCAAAAATCGCCCAGTTCCTGCCGGTAGAATGAGCGTAAGGTCTGCATTTATTATCGCAACAATCTTTACTATTTTAGGAATTACGATTCTTTATACCATCAACGAGCGTACTGCGATGTATGGAGCAATTTCGATTTTTCTATATACTTGTGTGTATACACCTTTAAAAACAAAAACACCACTATCTGTATTTGTAGGTGCAATTCCGGGAGCAATACCGTTTATGTTAGGTTGGGTAGCTGCGAGAAATGACTTTGGTATTGAGCCAGGTACTTTATTCGCGCTTCAATTTTTTTGGCAATTCCCTCACTTTTGGGCTATAGGCTGGTTTCTATTTGAAGATTACGAAAAAGGTGGCTTCTATATGTTACCAACAAGAAAACGAGATAAGGGTACAGCAGTGCAGACTATTATGTACACCATTTGGACGATACTCGTGTCTATTGTGCCTGTTTTTGGTGTGACAGGTGATTTGAAATTGTCTATTGTGGCAGCGGTTATTGTCTTTTTATTAGGATTGGTGATGCTGTATTACGCCTTTGAATTATTTAGAAAAAGAACAGCAAAAGCAGCGAAGCAACTTATGTTGTCAAGCGTTATTTATATTACACTCATACAAATTGTATACGTTGCAGATAAATTTATAAGATAAAATGGATTTAACCCAAGGAACATTAATAGAAAAAAACGACAGAGCCAAGCGCATGATGCTTTGGTTTGGCATTGGTTCTCTAATCATGTCGTTTGCAGGATTAACAAGTGCAGTTTTAGTTAGTAGAAGACGTGAGGATTGGATGCATGATTTTGAAATGCCTCAAGCATTTTTTATAAGTTGTGTCATTATTTTGATTAGTAGTGTGACGTTTATTGCTGCTAAAAAAGCGTTAAAGACTAATAATAGAAGTTTGGCAACAGTGATGCTGTTATTGACTTTTGCACTCGGTGTAGGGTTTATAATAAGTCAGTATGCAGGATTTAATCAAATTGTGGCTTCTGGGTATTATTTTACTGGAGAAACCTCTAATGTGACTATGAGTTTTATCTATGTCATCGCTTTCGTACATATTTTGCATGTCGCAGCAGGATTAATCTCATTATTAGTTGTAATTTATAATCATTTTAAACAAAAATATACAGCTACCAATATGCTAGGTATGGAGCTTTCGGCAACCTTTTGGCATTTTGTAGATATACTGTGGTTATTCTTGTTTTTGTTTTTAACATATTTGGTTTAATTTTTCAATCATTTTTATACGTCAGAACCTGCTAATTAGTCTAGTAACTACCGATGTTTCGAATTTTTAGAATCGGATGTTTTTTTAGATAGATAAAATGATTATTTTTGTGCAACTTTTAATAACTAAATGCTTTATATGGATACTACAGTAGCAAATACTGGAACGGAAGGCAAAACTTGGGGTGGAGGAAATGATCCACTAAAAGCAAGTTATGGTAAAATGATGATGTGGTTCTTTATCGTATCTGATGCCTTAACGTTTTCTGGGTTTTTAGCAGCCTACGGATTTTCAAGATTTAAATTCATTGGTTCTTGGCCAATAGCGGATGAGGTGTTTACCCACGTTCCGTTTTTTCATGGAAATTATCCAATGATTTACGTTGCTTTCATGACATTTGTTTTAATTATGTCATCTGTAACGATGGTACTAGCTGTAGATGCTGGTCACCATATGAAAAAAACAAAAGTGACTTGGTATATGTTTTTAACCATTATTGGTGGTTTAATATTCGTTGGCTCTCAAGCTTGGGAATGGGGAACTTTTATCAAAGGTGAATATGGAGCAGTACAAACTAAAGGAGGTAATATTCTTCAATTTTTAGATACTGATGGCAAAAGAGTAGCTATCAGCGAGATCGCTATTAGTGACCATGGAGAGCGTGTGCAGCATGAACGTAAAAATGGACTTTGGTTTGTTGATGAAGGTACATTGCCAGCTTATACAGTCAATGAAGTTTACAATGGTCTAGTTGCTAATCCTAATGTTGTTATTAGAACGCAAATCATAAATGAAGAAGGTCATAAAATAATCTTGTCAAGAGAAGAGTCTCTAGCTAAATTAAAACGAGAAGGTACGTTAGTTGTCCATGGTGCGAACCTAAAAGTTAACGAATATGGCACATCACTATTTGCAGATTTCTTTTTCTTTATTACAGGATTTCACGGTTTCCACGTATTCTCTGGAGTTGTAATTAATATCATTATTTTCTTCAATGTAATTCTTGGGACTTATGAGAGAAGAGGAAGTTATGAAATGGTTGAGAAAGTTGGATTATATTGGCACTTTGTCGATTTAGTATGGGTATTTGTATTCACATTCTTCTACCTAGTTTAATTAAGTATAAAATTTAAAGATGGCACACGAACATAAATTAGCAATATTTAGAGGTACTGTTAAGTTTAAATCAAACATTCAAAAAATTTGGGGTGTTTTGATTTTTCTAACAATCATAACTGCAATCGAAGTTGCCTTAGGTATTTACAAACCAGAATTTTTAATGCATGCTTGGGTGACACCTTTTGAAGGCGAATTCTTTGCCACATTAGGTAATATTTTTGGATCACCTTTGATATACATGAAGCCTTTAAACCTGATATTTATCTTATTGACAATAGTAAAAGCCTATTATATTACTTGGGATTTCATGCACATGAGGGACGAGACTGGGGCGTTAAGAAAAATGGTTGTTTGGACAGCAGTATTCTTAATTTGCTACTTAATCTTTATCTTATTACAAGAAGGTGGATATATTCAAGGTGTTTATGAAAATGGTTTTGTTAAAAGAGATTTTTAACATAGCATTATCATTATAAAGTATAGTAAAAGACGGTTTTTTAAATCGTCTTTTTTTATTTTTACATTATGGAAACAAGCAAAATTAAACGTAATTTAGTTCTAGGGATATTATTCTTTTTGCCTGTTGTATTCTTATTAATGCTTTATCCATCTTCACATAACTATGATCCCTTAGATATTGTAGATGACAAGGTTTCAGATTTAGAATTATTTACTTCAAATTCTAACACAAATATTCTCCTTAAAGATCACATAACTATTATTAGTTTCCTCGGAAATGAGCCAGAAAACCAACTTATAGCTGCTTCAAACCTTAAAGAACTTGTCTACGATAATTTTTTGGGCTTTAAAAAATTCCAAGTGGTTGTTGTTTTGCCTAAAGGATCAGAATCAAAAGCAGAACAGTTCCATAAGGAAATTAATAATATGGGTGATATGCGGTTTTGGCACTACGTTTTTGGGGAGCCAAATGATATAAAAAATGTATTTAACAGTTTGAAGTCTGAAGAACCTTTAGGAGATGATTTATTTACAGACCATGTGTTTATTATAGATAAAGATTTAAAGCAGCGCGGGCGATTGGATGATAGAACAGATAAAGAAAAAGAGCAGAACGATTGTGCTTACACACTGTTTTCTTACGATTGTATTGAGATTTACGATATAAAGAATAAAATGAGTGACGATTTAAGGATTTTACTTACTGAATATCGACAAAAGCGAAAAGGGAACTTTAATTCAACATCGCGACGAGCAGAAGATTTAAATGTTGAATATAAATAAAGCATTATGGGCACAAAAAAAACAAATTACTCTTATGTAGGCATTGCTTTTATTCTTTTAGTCTTCGGAATTATTTTTATTCCAAGAATAATTGACAGATTAAAAGGAGGAGATGTCGTTAGAGATGAGAGTAGAAGTAATAAAGTTTCTGCAAATGCGGAAGGTTTTGTCTCAGATTTAATGTTTTTAGAGATTAATGGTGAAGCTAAAAAAGTACCACCATTTTCTTTTGTTAATCAAGATGGAAAAACCATTACGAACAAGGATTATGAAGGTAAAGTGTATTTAGTAGAGTTTTTCTTTACAACTTGTGGTTCAATTTGTCCTAGAATGAATAGAAACTTGGTGCAAATTCAAAATACATTCTCAGATTTTGAAGACTTTGGAGTAGCTTCATTTACGATCAATCCAGAATATGATACACAAGAGGTTTTGAAAGCATATGCCGAAAATTATGAAATTACCAATCCTAATTGGCATTTAATGACAGGTAATCAAGATGCTATTTATGAATTGGCAAATATCGGTTTTAATATATACGCAGGAGAAAATTCAGAAGTAGAGTATGGTTTTGAGCATTCGGGAAATTTTGCGCTGGTAGATAAAAATGGTTTTATGCGATCTAGAAAAGATAATTTTGATAATCCTAAAATTTTCTACAGAGGTATTGTGAGTGAAGAAGAGAAAGAGGATGATGATGGGCAAGCCGAAGAAATAAGTATACTTAAAGAGGATATTGCCAAACTATTAAAAGAAAATTAATTGCAATGAATACAACAGAAAGTCCTTCCGAAAAAAAAAAATATAACAAGTGGATCGTCATTTTAGCGATAATAATTCCTATTGTTGTTGCAATATTATCAAGAGTTAAGTTGCAAGATTTTGGTATAGAAGTAGAACCACTATCGTTCTTACCTCCAATTTATGCGACAATTAATGGGTTAACAGCATTGGTTCTAATTTTTGCAGTAATTGCTATTAAAAAACAAAATAGAAAGCTTCATGAACGTTTAATGAAGCTTGCAATTTCTTTATCGGTTGCTTTTCTAGTCATGTATGTAGCGTACCATATGACTAGTGACTCAACTAAATTTGGTGGTGAAGGTACTATAAAATATGTTTATTATTTCATCCTGTTAACGCACATATTATTGTCAATTGTAATTATTCCTTTTGTTTTGATTACTTACGTAAGAGCAATTACTAATAATTTTGAACGTCATAAGAAAATTGCAAAAATCACATTCCCATTGTGGTTGTATGTTGCTGTTACAGGTGTTGTGGTGTATGCCATGATCTCACCCTATTACGTTTAAATCATGAAGCAAAAACTCTTCTTTATTCTTTTCTCTTTTCTCTTTATCTTGAAGACTAACGCTCAATGTGCCATGTGCCGAGCAGTTTTAGAAAGCGAAGATGGTCAATCTACAGCTCAGGGCGTTAATGATGGTATTATGTATTTAATGGCAATTCCGTACCTCTTGGTCGCAGGAATTAGTTTTGCAATTTATTGGAAATTCTTCCGAAGAAATAAGGGAATTGAATAATTTTTGAACAAACTGTAACATTCTTGGTATTTAGACGTCTTATAAATATCAATCAAAAATCTAATTCTTAACAAATACTTAGTATAAACCATTTTGAGTTTTAACTAAGTTTGTGTGAATTAATCAATCACATTATGATTCAAATCAAGGATTTGCATAAATCTTACCGCATGGGGAGCAACTCGCTTCACGTTTTAAAGGGTATAGATTTTCATGTAAAAGAAGGAGAGCTTGTCTCTATTATGGGTTCATCTGGATCTGGAAAATCAACATTACTAAATATATTAGGGATGCTAGATGAGGCAGATGAAGGTCAATATATTCTTGATAACGTCCCAATTAAAAATTTAAACGAGAAAATTGCTGCCAAATACAGAAATGAATTTTTGGGGTTTATTTTTCAATCTTTTAATCTTATTAATTATAAAAGTGCTTTAGACAATGTGTCTATGCCATTATATTATAAAGGTGTGAAACGTAAAGAGCGCACAGAGAGAGCTATGCATTATCTAGAAAAAGTAGGATTGGCAGCTTGGTCTCATCATTTACCAAGTGAATTATCTGGTGGTCAAAAACAACGTGTTGCCATAGCAAGAGCCTTAGCCAGTGACCCAAAAGTATTGTTAGCAGATGAACCTACGGGAGCATTGGATACTAAGACATCTTATGAAGTTATGGAGCTTATACAAGGTATTAATGACGAGGGTAAAACTATTTTGGTAGTTACACATGAGCATGATATTGCACAAATGACAAAACGTATTGTTAATCTTAAGGATGGATTAATTATTGACGACAGTCCAGTAGAACAAATAAGAGCATCATTACATGTTTGATTTAGAAAGATGGCAAGAGATATTTGAAACGTTGAGCAAAAATAAATTGCGAACGTTTTTAACAGGGCTTTCAGTAGCTTCTGGAATCTTTATATTGGTCGTACTTCTTGGTTTTAGTAAAGGAATTGAAAATGGTGTTAAGTCTCAGTTTGAACAGGATGCTACTAATGAAATTTCAGTTTGGACAGGTGTTACAACAAAAGGCTATAAAGGATTGAATCCTGGACGTTATATTCAACTAAAAAATTCAAGTTTTGATGCAGTCGAGCAGAAGTTTGATGATTATTTAGAGTACAGAACCAAAGATTATATGATTTGGGGAGGAACAGTGTCATATAATAACGAAACAGGGAATTACCGTGTTCGTGGGACATTACCAGACAATCAATTTATAGAAAATGCAGATATTGGTTCTGGACGTTTTATTAGTCAGTCTGATATTAATAGTTCTAAAAAGGTTGCAGTCATTGGTAATAAAATGAAGACAGACCTTTTTAAAGGAGAAGATCCAATTGATAAAAATGTTCAAATTTTTGGAATGAACTTTAAAGTCGTTGGTGTCTACTTTGATCCAGGAGGTGATCGAGAAGAGAGTCAAGTCTATATTCCAGTATCAACAGCTCAAAAAGTGTTTAATGCTGGTGAAAATATTAGAAACATGTCATTTACAGTAAAAATGGCTGATAATTTTGATGAGGCTGTATCCATATCAAACAATATAGCACTTGGTATAGAGCAACAAATAAAAGAAATTCATACTGTTGCACCCGATGATGTTAGTGCTGTTAGAGTAAATAATACTTTGGAAGAAGCTCAAAAAATTTATTCATTAATTGCAACGATTCAAGCAGTTTTTTGGTTTGTAGGTATTGGAACTATCATCGCAGGAATTGTGGGTGTTGGCAATATCATGCTCATTATTGTAAAAGAGCGAACCAAAGAAATAGGAATTAGAAAAGCATTAGGAGCATTACCAATGTCTATTGTGAGTATGATATTGCAAGAAGCTGTATTTGTAACTATGTTTTCTGGGTTATTTGGTTTGATCTTTGGTTTAGGATTATTAGAACTCGTTGGACCTTTGGTAGATAGTGATTTTATTAAATATCCACAAGTTGATTTTAATGTAGCCTTAACTACCGTATTTTTATTAGTATTCGCTGGAGCTTTAGCAGGATTTATTCCAGCTTATCGCGCAGCAAAAATAAAACCTATTGTAGCACTAAGAGACGAATAATATGTTTAGCAGAGACCGTTGGGATGAAATATTAGAAGCTTTAAATGCAAATAAGTTCAGGACTTTTTTGACTGCATTTGGTGTGTTTTGGGGAATTACCATTTTAGTATTGCTTTTGGCATTAACTAACGGACTTAAAAATGGTGTTACCGCAGATTTTGGTGATTTTGCCACGAACTCCATGTTTATGTGGACACAAGGCACATCAAAACCTTATAAAGGTTTACCAAAAGGGCGTTACTTTAATTATAAAATTGGAGATGTCGCAGCTATTAAATCTGGAATTCCTAATATCAAATATGTATCTCCTAGAAATCAATTAGGTGGTTATAATGGAGCTAATAATGTAGTTAGAGGTACAAAAACAGGTGCTTTTGAAATATATGGCGATTATCCCGAATACATAAAACAACAACCTATGGATATTTTACAAGGTCGTTTTATAAGTTATTCAGATATTGAATCTAAGCGCAAAATATGTGTCATTGGAACAGGTGTTGAACGCGGTCTTTATGATAAAGGAGAAGAGATTTTAGGTACGTATATTAAAATTAATGGTGTTAATTTTTTAGTAGTTGGTACTTTTAAAATGAGTAACAGTCAAGGTGACGGTGAGCAAGATGCAAGTACTATTTATATTCCTTTTACAACCTTTGGCCAAGCTTTTAATAGAGGAGAAAGTGTTGGTTGGATGGCTGTTACTGCAGAGGATGGTACAAGCATAACGTCGCTTAAGCAACAAGTGTTTGATTTAATGAAATCAAGGCATACGGTAGCTCCAGATGATGATCGCGCTATTGGTCACTTTGATCTTTCTGAACAGTTTGAACGTGTAAATGGTTTATTTTCAATACTAACAATTGTGGGTTATTTTGTGGGTGCCTTGGTATTAATGTCTGGAATTATTGGTATCAGTAACATTATGCTTATTGTTGTAAAAGAACGAACTAAAGAAATAGGTGTAAGACGTGCGTTAGGCGCTTCACCTTGGATGATTAAGTCTCAAATTTTACAGGAAAGTCTGATTTTAACCATTTTAGCCGGTATGGTTGGTATTTCATTTGCAGCATTTGTAATTTGGGTTATGAATGCAATATTGGATAATGTAGGTCCAGTTGAAAATTTTGCAAATCCGAGTGTGAGTATGCAAGTTGTATTCACCGCCTTAATTATACTAGTGGTTTCTGGGGTTTTAGCAGGATTAATTCCAGCTAATAGTGCGACAAAGATGAAACCTGTCGATGCGTTAAGAATAGAATAAAATAAACTAAATCAAAATAAATAGAAATTATAATCATCAACTAATGAAAAGAACTAAAACCGTAATTTTACTACTATTAATCGTTGTCGTTTTTGGAAGCGCTTTGTATTATTTATGGCAAAAAAATCAAGAAGATCCTGTAAAATATACTTCAGAAAGCCCATCTGAACAAACGATAGTTGTTAAAACTGTTGCAACTGGTAGTATTGTTCCGAAGGAAGAAATATTAATTAAACCAAATATCTCAGGAGTTATTGAGGAAGTCTTTATTGAAGCTGGAGAATATGTAAAACAAGGAGATTTGATTGCTCAAATTAGAGTGATTCCTAATGTTTCAAATTTAACTAGTGCAAAAAATAATATTGCATCAAATAGAAATGCTTTACAAACTTCAGAAATCAATTTCAAAACACAGAAAGCAATCTACGATAGACAAAAAGAATTGTTTGATAAAGGTGTGATTTCTGCAAATGAATTTGATCAAGTTAATAATACTTTTCTTCAAGCAAAACAGCGTGTTGAACAAAATAGAATTGATGTCACACAGTCACGTCAAAACTATGATATCATTAAAACGGGAACAACCTCTGGTCTTGGAAGCGCAGCACAAACTCAGGTAAGAGCAACTGTTTCTGGGATGGTTTTAGACGTACCTGTAAAAGCTGGAAACCAAGTTATTGAAGCTAATAATTTTAATGAAGGGACTTCTATAGCATCTCTAGCTGATATAAAACAAATGATTTTTGAAGGTAAGGTTGATGAAAGTGAAGTTGGAAAAATTAAAGAAGGTTTGCCTTTAGAAATAACTGTTGGTGCCATCGAAGATCAAAAATTCGATGCCATTTTAGATTATATCGCACCAAAGGGTGTTGCTGAGAATGGCGCTATTCAGTTTGCTATTAAGGGAACTTTAAAGCAAATTGATTCTACATTTATTAGAGCAGGACTGAGCGCTAACGCATCAATTATTTTAGAAAAGGCAGATAAAGTTTTAGCAATTAAGGAGGCATTAGTGCAATATGATAAAGATACTAAAAAGCCATATGTTGAAATTGAAATAGGAGACCAACAATATGAAAGAAGAGATGTAGAATTGGGTATTAGTGATGGTATTTTTGTAGAAGTAAAAAGTGGAATTAATAAAGATGAAAAAATAAAAGTGTGGAACCAAATTCAAGGCATTCCTAAATACGCGCAATAAAAATTAACATTTAGTGTAACACTTTAACGTTTATAGATACTTATAGATTAATTATGAAAAAAATAGTCAGCATATTAATTGTTTTAATAACAATAAGCTCACAAGCTCAAAATAAAAAATGGACACTCATTGAGTGTGTTCAGTACGCTTTAGAGAACAATATTTCAGTAAAGCAAAGTGAACTAGATATCGAAGTTGCAGATGTTGAGGAACTTACAGCAAAAGGTAACTTCATGCCTAGTTTAAACGTAGGTAGTAGTGTTTCAGAAAACACTGGACTTAGTTTTAACCCTGTAACCAATAATGCACAAACAACAACATTTTTATCCGCCAACGGTAATATTAATGTGGGTTATACTTTGTTTGATGGACTTAGAAATGTGAGAACACTACAACGTGCAAAAATATCTAAATTGGCAAGTCAATATCGTTTGGATAAGATGAAAGATGATATTTCACTTTTCGTAGCCAATGGATATCTTAGAGTTATTTTGAACAAGGCCAACCTTGAAGTGCTAGAATCTCAAAACGCAGTAACTAATGAGCAAATTGAAAGAACTGAGCAGCTAGTTGAGGCTGGTACGTTGCCAAGAGGTGATTTATTAGAAATTAAGGCGATAGATGCTAGTGAAAAGCAAACGATTGTAAATGCTGAAAACGCAATTCAAATATCATTAATAAGTCTTGCGCAATTACTTTTAATAAAAGATTATGAAACATTTGATATCCAGGATGAAGGTTATAATATTGTTGATGGTGGTATTGCAGGTAAAAATATTTCCGAAATTTTAGAGAAAGCAAAAGAGTCAAGATCTGAAATAAAAATAGCAGAGCAGAATGTTGAGTTAGCAAAAACAGACCTTCAAATAGCCAAAGGTGCTAATTTACCAACGCTTTCTGCCTTTTTTGGATATAATACTAGGTTTGCGAATACGACATCTTTTATTCAAGATATAGATCTTGATAATCCGTTTACTACACAACAAATTGGTGTTGTTCAAGCTACAGGGCAATCGGTCGTTGCTGAACTTCCAAATACTATTTTGCGGGAAGTAGGAGCAGATCCATTTATTGATCAATTGTATCAAAATGATGGTATTGGTTATGGTTTGAGGCTAAATATTCCTATTTTCAATGGATTTGCAACTAAAGGAAACATAAAGAGAAGTAAAATTAATTTACAGCGTAGCGAATTCCAATTGGAGCAAACAGAGTTAGATTTAGAATCAACGGTATATCAAGCCTACGTTGATGCTAAAGGAGCACTTAAATCTTATGAAGCTGCACAAACAGCATTAGAGTCTCAAAAATTAGCTTATGAATATGCTAAAGAGCGTTATGATGTTGGATTAACTAATGCGTTCGACTTTAGCCAATCTAAATTAAGATTTGATAATGCAAATATTGAAGTCAATCGTGCTAAATACGATTACATTTTTAAATTGAAGGTTCTCGAATTATACTTTGGGATACCAGCAACAGAATTAAAGTTTTAAACCATGACTAAAAAAACTAAAATCATTCTTTTTATTGTTGTCTTACTCATCATTTCGTTGGTGGCAGGATCAAAAATGGGAATGTTCGGTAAAAAAGGAAATTTCAAAGAGGTAGAAGTTAAAAAAGTAGCTCTTGTTGATATAGTAGAAACTGTTTCTGCAACTGGTAAAATACAACCAGAAGTTGAAGTTAAAATATCAAGTGAAGTTTCTGGGGAGATTTTAGATCTTCCGTTTAAAGAAGGACAACAAGTTAAGAAAGGAGATCTTTTAGTGCGCGTTAATCCAGATTTAATTCAATCTGCAGTCAGCCGATCACAAGCTTCTTATCAAAATGTAAGAGCAGGATTAGAACAAGCAGAAGCTTCGTTAAAAGAAGCAAAAGCAAATTATGATAGAAGCAAATCACTGTTTGATAGAGGTGTGATTTCAAAAGCAGATTGGGATAGAGCTATTGCATCATTTGAAACTGCTACAGCAGGGCGAAGTTCAGCATACTATAGTGTACAAAGTGCAGCTGCTACAGTTAATGAAGCTAAAGATAATTTAGGAAGAACAACAATTTATGCGCCAATGAGTGGCACTATTTCTTTGCTTAATGTAGAATTAGGAGAACGCGTTGTTGGAACACAACAAATGGCTGGTACAGAAATTTTAAGAGTAGCAAATCTTAATAACATGGAAGTAGAGGTTGATGTTAATGAAAACGATATTGTTAAAGTCCAAATTGGAGATTCTACAATAGTTGAGGTTGATGCTTATTTAAAAAAGGAGTTTAAAGGTATTGTTACAGAAATAGCTAACTCTGCTGCAAGTGCATTAACAGCAGATCAAGTCACAAACTTTAGAGTTAAAGTAAGAATTGTAGAAGAGTCTTATGCAGATTTAATAGAAGGTAAACCAGAAAGTTATTCGCCTTTTAGACCAGGAATGACAGCTACAGTTGATATTATTACTAGTAAGAGTGATAACTCTATTGCGGTTCCAATTAGTTCTATTGTGATTAGAACAGAGTCAGAAATGATTGAGAAGAAAACTGGTGATAAGGCATCAAATTCCGAAGAAATAAAAACTGAAGATGAAGAAAAATTTGAATGTGTTTTTATTAATGATAATGGAATAGCTAAACTAGAAAAAGTAAAGACTGGTATCCAAGATGATACAAATATTGAAATTTTATCTGGTCTAAGTGAAGGTGCTGAGATTATCACTGGACCATACAACATGGTTTCAAAAATGCTTAAACCTGGTGATAAAATAGAGAAAAAAGGCGAAAAGGCTATAAAAGTAGAATCTACCGAAGAGTAATTCTTACTCTGAATTAATCAATAGCAATGCCTGTAATATTAAGTATAGAAACTTCAACAACAAACTGCTCAGTCTCTCTTTCAAAAAAAGGAGAGACTTTAGTTTTAAAAGAAGATAATAATGTGAACTTTTCACATGCAGAATCTTTGCATGTCTTTATTGATACTATATTAAAAACTGCTAACATTAATAAAACAGATATTGACGCTATTGCAGTAAGTAAAGGACCTGGTTCTTATACAGGTCTTCGTATTGGTGTTTCAACAGCTAAAGGTTTATGTTATGCTCTTGATAAACCATTAATTTCTATATCTACTCTTCATGCTTTGGCGCATCAGGTTAGTGCTACAGAAGGTCTTATAATACCTATGTTAGATGCAAGACGCATGGAGGTGTATTCTGCGATATACGATTCTCAATTTAATCTAGTACGAAATATAGAAGCACAAATATTGGATGAATTTTCGTTTAACGAGGAATTAGAGAAAGGGAAAGTTTTTTTCGTCGGAAATGGAAATGAAAAAACAAAAGCTTTGCTATCTCATGATAATGCCATCTATATCGATAATAAATTACCTTCGGCAAATGAAATGGGTGCATTGGCCTATGCTAAATATAAAATAGGCGACACCGAAGATGTCGCCTATTTTGAACCTTTTTATTTAAAAGATTTTATTGCTTTAAAACCTAAGACTAAATCTTAAGCTTGTTTTTTTATTTCGACAGTATGTGGATAAGGTATTTCTATACCGGCTGCATCGAGAGCTTCTTTTATATCTTCAGTCACACCAAAGTAAACATCCCAATAATCTGCTGCATCACACCAAGGTCTTACAACAAAATTTAATGAGCTATCAGCTAATTCAGATAAAGCTATTGTTGGCGCAGGATCTTTTAAAACTTTTGGATTTGACGCTAAAACTTTATCAAAAACAGCTTTAGTTTGCTTGATATCAGAATCATACCCAACACCAATAACAAGATCGACTCTTCGAGTTCCTTCCGTAGTATAGTTAGTTATATTTCCATTTGAAAGCGCTCCATTAGGAATTATAATCTCTCTATTTGAAAGTCCAGTAAGCTTAGTTGTGAAAATTTCTATTTCCTTAACAACACCAACTTCTCCTTGAGCTTCAATCAAATCACCAATTTTAATAGGTTTGAAAATCATTAATAAAACACCTCCAGCAAAATTACCAAGTGATCCTTGTAATGCTAAACCAATAGCTAAACTGGCAGCAGCTAAAATCGCAGCGAAAGAAGTTGTCTCAATACCAAGGGTTCCTAAAATCACGATAATTAGAACGATTTTGAAGATCCAACCAATTAAATTTAAAAGAAATTTTTGAAGACTTGGGTCAAATTTTCTTTTGTTCATTGTCTTTCTAACTCCTTTAATTAGAGTTTTAATAATCCAAGAACCTATAATCCATATAGCTATAGCTGCTAAAACTTTAGGGCCAAAATCAACTATGATATCATAACCTTTGTCAATCCATTTTTGTAAATCCATAATGTAGTTTTTAATTGAGATGTAAAACTAATAAAAAAACCCGAATGCTTTATAAAAACATTCGGGTTATGTCTTTAGTTTTTTCTTGCTAAAGCGTATTGATATAATTTATTAAATTTATCAAGTCAGCTTCACGAGATGTCTTTATCTTATTTTTTTTAATAAAATTTAAAACTTCTTTTGAATTATTTGGAAATAATTTAGCAATATCCTTTTTCTTTGTTGGTAACTCTCGAGCATAAGCGTTGTTTATAGAAACAAAATATACATCATTCTTGTTTTTGAACTCAGCAGGTTTGTCTTTGTCGTAACCACTTATCGCTGGTTGAGCTTGAGCGTATCTAATCCCTTTTTGAGCATATATTTTTACATTTTGGTTAGATTTAGTAAGAGTTACAAAATAGCCTCTTTCCAAACCGTCATCAGCATTGATGTAGTTTAATGGCGTAAATATTAAATTATCATTTACGAAAGTGATGTAGACATTACTAATACTTTTATTTAAATTTTGAATCTTACCTTCACTTACTTTAATTTCAATTTCGTCCTTAAAAGCATTATATCGTGCATTGTATATTTCACCAGTGTTTGAAGATATTTTAGCAACTGCAAAGTCTTCGTGTAAATATGGTGATCCAATAGCATCCTTCATTTTAACTCCTGTAGTTACTAAAAAAGCACCACCACCTTCAAGTAAGGTTTGATTGGAGCCTGTATCTTGTGCTTTTACTTGGTTAAAGCTCGAAATCATTAAAAAACTTAATGTAATATGTAATACCAAAACTGATTTTTTCATTGTAATTTTTTTTATTTGTAAATCAAAAACTATGCCTTATTTATTTTATTTTAAAAGTTAATTTCAAATTAACTCTAAACTCTGTTACCTCGTCATACTTGACTATTACACTTTGCTCTTGCACGTGTACCTATTTGATGTTTTTTACACTTTTGGAAGCTTGTTTTACCGCTTTTCTAGTTGCATCTTCCCAGCTTGTATCAGAATTTGATAATACTTCTATTACTTTTAGTACTGCCATTTGTTTATTGTTTTAAGTTTAATTTTTTATAAGTTAGATTATCCATTAATTGCTTCAACGGTTTCAACCTTATCTTTCATCATTTCTTTGAGCATGTTTTCAATTCCACTCTTCAACGTAAATGTTGAGGAAGGACAACCACTGCATGCTCCTTGCAATAGTACCTTTACTTTTTTCTCTATGGGATCATATGATTGAAATTCAATATTACCACCATCACTTGCAACAGCAGGCTTAACGTATTCCTCTAAAATATTTATAATTTCTTTTGAAATATCATCTCTAGATTCATACTCATTATCTAATTGATTGCTTTGCTTTAATTTCGTTTCGGGTGCATTGGGGTCTAAAATAGTTTTTCCGTCCTCGACGTAACTTCTAATAAACTCTCTTAATTCCATTGTTATTTCGCTCCATTCAGCAACATCAAACTTTGTAATGGATACAAAGTTCTCATCAATAAATACACTTTTTACAAATGGGAAATGAAATAATTCTGCAGCCATTGGAGCAAATTTAGTGTCATCAATTGAGGTGAACTCATGTGTTGTGGTTGCTAGTTTTTTATTAGCAACAAATTTTAAGACAGATGGGTTTGGTGTGCTCTCTGCGTAAACAGTAACCGGTGTTTTCTTCTTTTTTTCAGAATAATTTATAATTACCGCACCAGAATTTAAATACGTCACAATTTGTTCAGCCACTTCATTCTGTACGTCTACCCATTCCACAATATTAAATCGTTCAATAGCAATAAAATTACTAGAGATATAGACCTTTTTAATAAAAGGTAAGTAAAATAGCTGTTGAGCTAATGGGGAAGAACCTGCTTCGTCTATATTGTTGAATTCAAAACTTTCATGTTGTGTTATAAATTGATTAGTTTCAAATTTAATGATCGCAGGATTTGTTGTTTCTTTTATTGATATTGAGAAGCTCGTCATAGTAAATCTTTGTGCAAAAATAGTCAACTAAAATTTCAATAAGTGCTATTTTAAGAATTTCATAACTTTTTTTAATTGGGACAATAGAGTAAAACACTTTTGAATTTTTGACGTTATTTTTATAGATAAACTGAGAAATTAAACTGTTAAACTGTTAAACTGTTAAAATGCCACCATTTAACAGTTTAACAGTTTAATTTCTTAATTTTATATTAAATTTCATACTTATTATAAGATTTTCGTAGAAAACGTGATTGGTTTAGCGCTTCTAAAGAGTGTTTTTCCGGTTATTTCTTTTTTGATTAGAAAAAGGTTTTTGTGAATAATGTAATAAACTCAAATCTATTTCAATCGCTATGAAAAAGCTTTACTTACTACTTGTATTATTTTCTTATTTTTCTTTTGCACAGGATTTAAATATGCAGAACGGGAGTTTTGATAGATGTGCACCAGACAAATTCTTTGATTCAGGTGGGCCAGGAGGTGCATATGGAAGTGATGAAAATTTTGTGACGACTATTTGTGCGCCTAATGCAGGTGAGTTTATAATTTTAAATTTTTTATCCTTTAGTACTCAGCTTAATGTAGATATTTTAACTATTTATGATGGTGCTGATACTACAGCACCACTAATAGGTACTTATCATGGCGCTAATACTCCAGGTACAGTAACAGCAACAGATACTAATGCAAGTGGTTGTATTACAATTGAATTTGTGTCAAATGCTACAGGCACTACAACTGGTTGGGAAGCAGATATTATTTGTGCCCAGCAATGTCAAACTATTGTAGCTTCTATTGTTTCAACAGTACCTGTTGCTAATACTTCAAATGTTATTGAGATTACTCCAGGAACAACTGTTAATTTTGTAGGTGATGCAACGTTTTCAGATGATGGTACCGGAGCAACTTATGCTTGGAATTTTGGAGACTCCAATGTTGATATTGGTACAACAGTTTCGAACTTATATACTAACCCTGGAACTTATCCTGTTACATTAACAGTTACTGATACAAATCCCAAAGGATGTTCTGACGTTGCAACTGTTACGGTTTTAGTATTGGAACCAATTGTGACCATTAATAATTCTGCATATGCAGAATCATCTTTCAGTCCAGAAGAGTTGATTTCCAGCGTTTTAGTATCAGGTGGTTGCTCAGGTGTTGATAATTTTTCTACTCAAGTTAATGGAAACCCAGATAACCTTCAAACAAAAAGTTATGGTTATTTTACTAAAGGAGGTGCAGTGAATTTTCCTTTTGAAGAAGGGATTGTATTGTCTACTGGTAGAGCTTTTCCGGCTGGAAACACACCTAATGGTGGAGGATTAGTAACATTTAACAATAATCAAGCAGGAGATAATGATTTAGAAGCAGCGTTAGGGCAGACAAATACAAACGATGCCACATTTATCAAATTCAATTTTGTACCAACTGCAGATGAGATCAGCTTTAGGTATATGATGTTTTCAGAAGAATATGATGGTGGTACGGAGTGTTCATTTGCTGATAGTTTTGCATTCTTACTTCGAGAAGTAGGAACTACTGCATATACCAATCTTGCGGTATTACCAGATGGTACTCCTGTAAGTGTGACCAATATAAATAATGCTCCAGGGTGTACCGCCAATCCAGGGTTTTTTGAAGGGTATCTTATAAATGATACAAATTATGGAGGACGGACAGTAGTGCTTACAGCTACTGCAGCTGTAGTTCCTAATACAACATACGAGATTAAATTAGTAGTTGCAGATCAAGGAGATTCTATTTGGGATTCAGCTATATTTTTAGAAGCGGGAAGTTTTAATTTAGGAGGAGATTTAGGTGACGATGTTACTATTGCTGCTGGAAATGCAGACTGTGAAGGAACAGCAATTACATTAAATACTTTGGCACCTTCTGCTACTCATACTTGGTATCAAGATGGTGTTTTGATTCCGGGTGAAACGGGATCAACAATTGATGTTACCGAAGATGCTGTTTACTCTGTGGATGTGGTTTTTGCGCCAGGCTGTGAAACTTTTAGTGATGTAGTTGTTGAGTTTAAACCAAATCCAACTGCAACTCCACCTCCAAATTTGAGTATTTGCAGTATTTCAGGTACTGTTGAATTTATACTTACAGATAATGATTCTGAAATTTTAGGAACCCAAGATCCAGCAGATTTTCAAATTAGTTATCATCTTATTGAACAAGATGCAATTGATAATATTAATCCATTAACAACTCCCTACACAAATATTTCTTCACCTCAAACAGTCTTTGCTCGAATAGCAGAATTGACACAGGAGTGTTTTGAAACTACATTTTTTGATTTGGAATTCACAAATCTAAATATAAATACAGTATTGACCCCTTTGCAAGAGTGTGATGATAACAATGATGGTTTTGCAATGTTTACTTTAACAGATGCTAATGCAGATGTTATTGATATTCTTGACCCTGCAACTGTATCTGTATCTTATCATTTTTCATTGGCAGAAGCAGAAAGTAATATAAATCCATTGCCAATACCGTACACAAACGTTGTTATAGATAACCAAACAATATTTGTAAGGGTTCAATCTAATCTCGGTGCAGATTGTTACAACACAACATCGTTAGATCTAATCGTAAACGCTTTACCTGTTCCTATTACTCCTGCATCTTATAAAGTTTGTGATGATGATAATGATGGTTTCTCTGTGTTCGATTTAACAACAAGAGATGTTGAAATATTGGGTACTCAAGTAGGTATATCGGTCACTTATCACGAAACACTTATTGAAGCAATTGATGGAGTTAATGCACAGTCTAGTCCTTATAATAATATATCTGCAGGTGCTCAAACTATGATCGTTAGATTGACAGATGATGTAACGGGTTGTTCAGATACAGTTGAGTTACAATTAATTGTTAATCCAATTCCATCTGTAGGTGTAATAACAGATTATCAACTTTGTGATGATAATCTTTCTGGTGATGAAGTTGAAATATTTGATCTTTCAACAAAAGATGTAGATGCTATTGACGGGCAAACTGGAGTTTCGGTATCTTATCATGAAACACTTTTAGATGCTATTGATGGTTTAAGTCCTTTAGCTACCTTACACAGCAACACAAGTAATCCGCAAACCATTTTTGTGAATATAACAAATACTACTAATGGTTGTGTCAATGTTAGTGATTTTAATATCGTTGTAAATCCATTACCAGCGCTCGTTTTACCATCATCTCTTCAAGTCTGCGACGACGGTACTCCAGATGGCATCACAAGTATCGATCTGACACTTAAAAACACAGAGATTACAAATAATAATCCAAACTACTCAGTAAGTTATCATATTGATTTAGCAGATGCAGAAAACAATGCTAACCCATTAGCTATTCCA
>Ga0115008_10000815_pt1 | contig 24342 bp, 22 predicted proteins | sample FraStrMetagenome_FD_87164 | JGI IMG/M metagenome (GOLD analysis project Ga0115008, IMG submission 87164) | Marine eukaryotic phytoplankton communities from Arctic Ocean - Fram Strait ARC3M Metagenome | ecosystem: Environmental > Aquatic > Marine > Oceanic | place: Fram Strait | collected...
ACATTATCCGTGATGCCAAATAATTTCTAACTGTATATAGATATGGAAGATTGCATAACAGCACTCGTTTTGCTTTTAGTGTTTATCGCACTGGTTATCGCTGGATGGATCGCTCGGAGGATTCACATGAGTAGGTCCGTAAGAAGAGGGGAGTACGGTGAATATCGGTCGATTAATAGATACACAGTCGAAGATGGCAAACATTTCAGGGTGCACCAACTCGGTGATGATGTCGAAAATGCGGATCATCCCGTGAGGATCACTTTGTGATAAATTGTTTACATTATCCGTGATGCCAAATAATTCCTAACTGTATATAGTTATGGAAGTTTGCCTAACAGTACTCGTTGTGATTTTAGTGTTTATCGCATTGGTTATCGCTGGATTGATCGCTTGGAGGATCAGGAATTCCGCAAAAGAAAAGGTGAGTAGTAACCAACTGGCGGTTGATGACCGAGCCACCGAAAATACGTACATACGCGATCGCGCTGACGTTGTTCTGCACGTAGCCGAATCTTCCGGGGAGTACCGCCGCAATGGCGATGGCAAATCTTCCAGGGGGTACTGCCGCAATGGCGATGACAAATCTTCCAGGAGGTACTACCGCGATGGCGATGGCTATCGTGAGTTGGATATGTGATGATAAAAAAGATACCATATATACACCACAGACGACACCCGAATAGTGACGGACGTGTAAGTATTTACAATTAGCAAACTGACACCCCGTAACGACTAAAACTCAACGATCTCGATTCGGGTATCGCCCTTGGACATATATGTTTTACGCCGTTGGTAGTATTGATTTTTCAATGGTGTGTTCCAATCAACCAAATCCACGATGTGCCGAGTAACAGTAGCATCCCCCGCCAGTCGATAGATCCGACCGAGTATTTGGATCATGCCATTCTTTCGTGGTGTGGCCAATATTGCAGCGTTTAATTTATCAATGCTGACTCCGGTTGATGAATATGCGTACGTTGTGACAATTATGCGACTCACAGTCTTTGCCTCACTGATCTCTTCATCTTTAGACCCACCTAGCAGAGCTAACACATTCATATCTTCTGGGTATAAGTAATCATATATTATACTTAATACGTCATCGGTGCGGGCTACCATGGGAAACAGGTCGGCAAACTTATCGCGCCCGTATTCGTATTGATACTTTCGGAGTTCGGTCACGAGGTAGTCGGCGTGGCATCGGCGATCGGTGAATATAAAAATACAAAGCCCTAAATGATATAGACGCATTGCTTCTCGTAGTATAATTTCATTACGTTCGGGATCACGCACAAAATTATTAAGCATTTTGGGGACGCTAACAGTACCACCAGTAGATAGCTCAACTTCTGCGTATTCAGTTTCACACCGGTACTTGATGACCCTAACGTCAGTCTTGTACTCAGTCTTGTTTTTTGCAAAGTTATCCAGCTGACATGCGTTAAGGACCGGCCCAACATTCCAAATAGCCAGTGGGTCGAGTTTGTCAATTCGCTGATCTGGTGTTGCACTCAACCCCAGCATATACATAGCCTGCGCCGATTGAAATATACCAGCACGTGATTCCGAGCAATACATGTGAATTTCATCATAGATAACCATACCGAATCGCGACCACCATACTGTATCATCCATGGTCCTGGTCCCTATCTTACGTAATGCAACTTTGTCAACTATACCGCCCACCCGCGCGATTGGATACGCCACTTTAAATGTGTCAGATAACGCGGAATTAATAACATGGATCACTATATCACCATCTACTTTACTGCTGCCATAGTAAACGCCTATAGATGTATCGGGGAAGTATCGTTGGCACAATTCGACCCACTGTTGCAACAGATATGTATTAGGGACAATTACTGCCGTTTTACACCCGAGTGAGTGTATAAGAGCCATTGCTAAAAATGTTTTACCTTCTCCAGGTGGCATATTAACTATCGCACCTGCTAACCCCATTTTACGCATCGATTTGGTAAAATATGTGTCCAGTACGTAAGACTTGACTGCAGTTTGATTAGGTGTTAGTTTAGCGAGAAATTGGGAAAACACACCTCGTCGACCTCGGCTGATTTGGTTATCGACGACCAGTTCTGGGCATCGTTTGATGGTCACCGGTGCAAATCGCGGAATGATAAAATAGTCATGTGCGTCGATATAGCCTTCCGTCTTTTTTGACCACCCACCATATGTTTTGGTTGTTATGGTCAGCTGTTTGCATATTTTCTTTTTGGTATCGTATGTTATCGATGCTATCATTAGACCGACATTGGTTAATATTGCGTCCATTATATTTTGCGGCGTCTTATATTCTAGTTGTCTTATATTTTTATATACGACACGCAAAAAAGTAATTAAATTATTTTTGTAGTCTAATATGTGTGATCATTTATAACATTCGCATTTGCATTTGAGCAATATCTTTATTATCTTTTCATGTGCCCACCCATTGCTAAGTGTTCGGTATACGACAGGTAGTGCGGCTTCGACGAGCTCATGTGTGTCGTCTTTTTCAGATCCTGTGAGATCGTCTCTGTGCTCTATGTACTCACGCAACACCGCCAAGATAAGCTCAACCCGTCGACCTTTTTTCATGTTGGTGATCTGTTCCACCAATTTGATAGCACACGTCACAAACGTGATTATATTTGCACCATTTGGCTTCTTCCCATCGACTAGGTCGACCAGTTTATAATATGTCGCATTGATGAGTTTTTTTGTTATCTCTATAGGTCGTCGTGGTCGCTCTTTGCCCAGTGAAATCCTGGCGAGCGCTCGTGCACCTTTGACTACCCTTCCGTTTTTATCGAAGCCACCAATCAGCGCATCAACCTGTCCGGCCACGGTTCGTATGTCGTCATCATCACTTGTTAATTTCATTTCAACATTAATGATTTGATCATCAGTAGCAAGCATATTTGGGTCAATGATTAATGTTGGATATTCACGACGAAACGAGAACGAAATATCATCCGTAACCATATTGTTGTTAATATTTTCAATAACACCCCAGTTTTCAACGGTGTCCCAGTCTTCATCATCGACGACAATGCGCTCGATCGATTTAGTATCAACTCGTTGGCCGTTTTCGATATCTACTTGCGCCATAGTTACACATGCGCCAGCGTGCGGTTTAATAATTGGCTTACTTTTGATCGGTGTCACGGCTGTGCGTTTCGATACGTTCGAAACATCGATTACATATTTGTCACCGACCATGATAAAATCGTCAGAGTTACTATCATCCATATGTTCGGCCGACCCGATCACGGTTACCGGTATATATATTTCGTATTTATTTTCAGATTAGTTTAAATCGGATCCTATCCAACGAACATAAAACAAAATACGTTGGACTACATATATAACGTCAGTCAAATATGATGGTCACACCACGTTTACATTTTGCCGCGCATTTTTCATATTTTTTAAGTCGTGCATTCTCTGATAATATCATTGCACTCACTGTAATATTGCATATATTTTCAATAGACTGACGCACCCAGTTCTTTGCATACACTGGGTTATTATACACCATTTTACACGTTTCTTCATCAATACCAAATGGCACAACACCACCTACAAACACCCGCCCATCACGGGTTTTATACGACCCAACCCATGATGTGAGTGAACGAGGGTCCGTATCAATGCCGTTATGTTTGCAATACCAATGTACTTTTTTAATGTTGTCACCACTCTCCGTGTACCGTGGATCCCAATTAATCGGGACTTGCAATATCTTGTTGATATTTTTAAAGTCTTGGCAGTTGATGAATTTTTTATCCGGATCCTTAATGGTGCATTGTACCATTGGACTTGGGTGAACCTGTTTGTATATTTTATGTTTATCCTGGTCAATGAGCGGTACCAACGATTTGGCAACCTTGCCCCACAACATGAAATGCAGTGGACCGGGATGGTTCATGGATATATTTTGAACAATATCATCGGTAAAATCATCCCAGTGAGCCATGTGTGACTCCCGTTTGCCAACTATTGTCGTCAGTGACTTATTCAGCAACAAAACGCCTTGTTTGGCCCAGTTTGTCAAGTCCGCAGTCGCGGGGGTATCGGCGATCATGCCTGTGTTATGAAGGCATTTATATATCGAAATCAATGATTTTGGTATTGGTGGTTGTTTGGAAGAGAATGCGAGCCCATGTGCTTCTCCAATCGTGGGATATGGGTCCTGTGCGACGATGATCACCTTCATTTCGTCGAATGTAAAGTGCCGAAATGCGTCTAATACCATATTGGGTTTTGGGGTAATATTATCGTTTATTATAGTTATCAGCACTTGCGCAAGGTGTTCTTTGTCAATTATTTTGTCCCACGATTCATCAATGCCGGCGATAATTGGTCCCACCGTATGTACATCCATTGTATACTTAATCAGTGACATGGTTTCAAATTTGAAAACGTGCAATGTATAAATATACGAACCTTGATCATGCTCCCCAGCTCGACACCAGTAAGACACGCCAATGAATATGCCGAATCGGATAGTGACGATGACTTTGATCAGCATATTATCAGTTGGTATAACAGATTTACCGACGACGTGAGTGTCGAGCATCGTTATGATGGACGTACCTCGATCATAATTCCTCCTCGTAAATATCTCCACCGCTATCACACAGTGGCAGACACACCGGTCGGGATGTCACGCCAGCTGCTTGATAATCAGCGAACGCTACTGTCGGCATTATTGGAATTCGAGAGCAATGTTAGTTTTGGCTGTGATAGTCGGTATATTGATTTCACGATTCACCATTCTGGTATTCGTGTATCAGAAGACCCAGGTGCTGGTAAAACGATTATAAGCATAGCCCTTGTTGCATCGAAGATTATGCCAAAGGCTCGGCCAATCATGTGTGTCGATGATAATAACAACAGGTACGCATCGTCGTCAGATTATGCTGTTATTAGAGAAATACCCGATCATCACGTGTTCCCATGCACAATAATCACGGTATCCCGTGGTGTGTTTGGTCAGTGGGAAGATGAAATTGCCAAGTTTAGCGACCTTAAAGTGTTTAGTGTCGTTGACGTGAATGCATTTCGCACGTTGTATATCATGGTTACCAGCAACCTTGAAGAGCTGAGAACATATGATATCATTCTTATTAAAAATGGCAAAATGACAAGACCGTGCTGTAGTCAATACGTTGAGCCGATCAACCGATATATAACTTCGGTTGAGATGCATCGTAAATTTACAGAGATGGTCCGTAAATTTGTCTTCTGGCGTGTCATCAATGATGACCTCGACATGTCTAAATTACCAGCACCCACTAGTCGGATCAACGCGTACAGTACAATTAATATAAGTGCGACCAAGAAAAAATATATCATTCGCAACAATTACCCGCATCACACAGAACGTGTTGTCGATCCGTGGTTTGCTATGAGGTTTCCATTTGTTAATATTAACAACGTCATGAATAATGAATGGACGGAGAACATGCAACTATGCAATACGAAAGAATTCATATCACACTCATTGCAGCGGGTAAAGATACACTTTCGGCTACGTCGGGTGTATAATCGCGAAGGTGCCCTCATTAATATGTTGGGTGGTATGATTGGCGATCCAAATGGGTCTCGTGAGATTATTGAAATGCTCAACGGTGAAGCTTTTGACGAAGCGGCTGATAAAATGGGCGTTAGTGCGACAAGTGTCGGTGACATATTTCGCAGAATACTGGGCAACAAGCACGATGATCGACAAACATACAGAACCACACTGGATTTTATCAGCACGTTGGATTTAGATGCTATTGATGAAATGGATGAGCCACCTGATAATGATGTCTACCACCAAAAACATTTTTATGAGCAGAAACCAGTCATGTATCGCTACCCGGCATTTGAGACGAAGATGAACGCAGTGTGGGATAAATGTGAGGAAGGTATTCGTGAGTCTGATATTTTAATTAACCGATTTCAGTTGAACATATGTGAGGGGTCGTGCACTATTTGCACAACTGGTATGGATAAGCAAAACTTACTTATCATGCTATGCTGTGGCAAATCGTTTCATCAAAAGTGCGCATTCGCGACTGCCAATATACGATCGAACTTCAAGGGCCAATTGACATGTATGTGCCCCCATTGTAAATCAATGATGGATCCACGGTCGGCTTTCATGACGATCAATGGATGTAGTCTCACTGATATAGTCGAGTTTGATGAAGCGGCTGTTGAAGATGTCGTCGCTGATGAAGAGGGCGTTGAACCCGCCAGCAGAGATTATAAAAAAGCGACCAAGCTGGACCACATGGTAGATATTATCAATGGGACGAACTTGTACGACAGTGAAAATATTGAATCGGAGCATGGTGTGGCAGGATTTGTCGAAAAAGATGACCGGCCACTTGACCAAATGCAAACCGTGGTGTTCACTCGATTCGGCAAATCGATCAAAAAAATAGATGAACGATTAACCGAAGATGGCATTTCACACAGAGTGTTATGTGGTCATATAGGCACGGTCAAAACAACGTTGCGAGATTTTGAAAACGCTTGCTTTAAAGTACTGGTAGTGAATGGTGAGAAGAATGCTGCCGGGATAACGATGTCATTTGCGGATAATTTAATATTCATGCATGATATCGCGGATATTAATATCTCCAAGCAGATTGTTGGACGTATTGATCGCTATGGTAGAAAGTATGCTGGGTATGTTTACCGCATTAACTACGAGCACGAGGTTCCAGCACACGTTCGTGTTATCGAATAGGTGGTGCGCACCTATCGCTATTGATACGGTGTGTCTTGACATTTTTTATGGCAAGTTTGATAGACAGACCAGTTGTAACAACACCAACCACCATTGTCATTATAGCTAAGTACTCAATCATGGAGAGAAAATCACCCAAACTAACTCGATCGCTGCTCATGTTGGTCACCCACATATAGAACATGATAAGTATCAGAGAGCTGATAATCAACCCATACCCAAACCCACGTATGGCACCGATAGTTGCCCATTTTGCAGATTTAACATGACTCATCACTTTTTTACCACCCGCAGTGTATATATTTCACGCAATAATGAAATATATTCAAAAATGAATACAACAATACAGTATATACAGTTGAGATGCGTACAGATACCAGAGTCTTCCCATTACGTGTCCCACTCAGAAAATCAACACATCAGTACGCATCGAAGTTTCGAGAGGTTGCATTATCACTGGTTAGAGAAATATATGTCGGCCGATGTTTCAGAGGATGCAAAATCATAGAAGTTATCGATATTGCCAAAGACGACGACGGTCGTGATATTATCACAATGCCGGAATATGATAATATGCGTAGGGACAATACTGCGACGTACGCTGTGATGGTTAACGCACGTGTCTTAAATTTAAGACAATATGACATTCTTCATAAGTGCAAAGTTGTGAGTATAACACCAACTCGCATATTGTGTGACTGGGAGCATGGTTCGGCAGTTATTAAAAACAATAAAGTATTACAAACCATAAAGATCGGTCAGATACTTCCGGTCCGCGTTGGTGACAAAAGGTTTACATATACAAAACGAATGATATCTGTGAGTGCCATACCGTTCATTCCTATCCGTTCGAATCAACCAACGTTTGTGGCAGATAACCCATCAGAAAACGATGTCGCATATATCAACGAGCTGTTTCAAAATGGATTAACATTCTACAATGAGGTCAACACAACACCCATGTTTAAAACGTTCGCAGATCTTGTATCAATATCTGGATGCAATATTGGCACAAAGAAAAACGAAACAAAGGAAACAAAAGAAATCAAATCCGTCGCGAATTGCCCAATAGTCACAAGATCAATTGAAAGTATCATTGCTGAGGGTGTATCATTCATCGGTACGCGAATGGGCGTGGACCTACCAGAAACCCCTACTGTAGGGATCATGAAAAAACAATCAAACACCGTCGTATCAGTGCATGTAAAATGGGTTGCTGCCATGTCCATGATTATAGATGATTGGATCGATTACGTAAACGATTGTCATGAACTGTCACTGGTCTATGGCGATGGTGATATGTATGAAAAGTCAAAAAATATCTGGGCCATATATGAATCAGCCAAGAGAAGTTTGATTAATTAAACTTGGGGCTTGGAAAACCCCATGCAATTATTGTGGACATCAGTGCAATGCCCGCAATCTGGTTGTCCAAACCCACGTATTCAATGAGGTGTGCATAGTTTTCATATCATCGATTATATTTTTTAGACGTACTGTCTGCATACTTTGGCGGTTCTTGTGATAGTATATTGTTGTTCGTATCAATTGTGATCGCTACCGAACGATCATCATCGGACATGTACGACATTATATATGTCATTTATTAATTTTGGAAGCTGGTTGATCATCACGTAATTGGCTCATATTTTTAATCTGGTTTTTTAATTCTTCTCGGCGCTCGTATGCGTTCACCGCTTTCATGTCTTCCGTTTTTTTGCGATGCTCATCAAGTCGGTCTTTAAAATCTTTTAGTTCATCCATCAGCATTAGTTTTGAATCGGTCCATAGTCGGTTCGCCTCTTTGGTATCATAGCGCACATGTGTATTCATGTACAGATACTTGATGTAGTCTGCGTTTCTTTCACAGTACTCTTCTTCTGTTTTGTATGGGCTTGCTTTTAACTTCTTGATATATTGTCTCATGGCTTTAGGGTGAAATTGACCAGTCTCAATCATGTACCTGATGATCACCGGAAACTTATTAACCACATTTGGCGAATTGCGATGATAATATGCAAATTTATCACGTGTGTTGAGTTTCACAAATTCGGCATCATTTTTGCAACGTTGACTAAAATCGCGGTACATATGGTTTGCCTCGTCGATATCCTCTTCTGATCCATGACGAACTGGTGGAAGTGCGTTCATCGTTGTTATATATTATATATGCACACTGTCAAAATACTTTTTCAATGCATCTTTTACTTCGTCATCATACGGAACTTTACTGATATTATTACTTCTGTTTTTTGGGTGGTGGTCGGTTGGTTCGTCGGCGCCAACCATTGTCGGTTTGTTAATTGTGACTAATGGTAATATTGGACTTATGTATCCATCCGGCACGGTGTGTAGTGGTATATCATCCTGTGTATCGATCCCACCATATCCATATATTGGTGGGGTCATGTCCCTCATTAATTCACCCGCGTCATCATCACTCACAACAAATGATTCACCCGCGTCATCATCACACACAACAAGTGATCCACCCGCGTCATCATCACTCACAACAAGTGATTCACCCGCGTCATCATCACTCACAACAAGTGATTTACCCGCGCCGTTATCGTCGCGGACATCGCTATGTGGTTCATAATCTTGTATTTTAACAATCGCATCGGCGTCATCTTCGGGCATATACCCACCAAATGCATGAGTATCCCAACTTGAATCTGATGATATAAGATCATCGAGTGAATTTTCAAGCGCGCTTAAGAAATTGTCATCCTCAGAACCATAGTAGATAGTCTTGTCATACGTATCGGAGTTAAAATTTGTGTCACTGACATATTGTGAAAACTCATTGTTGATCATTGTCGCAGGGTTTAATAATTGTATCGTTGATGTAATTATATATAATGCGTATCATATCATCGCTCAATATGTCTAAATTCAGACGACTCCCATCAGCACACTCTTTCACTATGTTTTTATCACGAAGATGTTTGGCCAAAAAATTCATCAGTTGAATGCGATCAGCGTACTCAAATCGTGCGGATGATGCGCATACCCATTCCTTCATACTTTCAACCGTCTCCATAATACTATACATTGATGCGTCATTTTTTTAAAACGTAATAGTCTTTATTAAATGCGTTGAATATGTGCCGCAACGACGCCGAATTTGGAAACCATATTCGGTTTGTATATTTTGTGATATAGCTTGACGGCTTGGGTCACTGTTGTGACTCCTGGCAACACATTCTCAACATTTTCACCATCCGTGCCGAACATTGCTTCAAACGTTGTGTACTTTTTAACGTCTATAACCTTGACTCGAATAGTATCATCACTACCACTTTTGGTAAATTCAATAATATCGCCGGGGTTGATGTTAGAAAACGTCCCCTTGTTAAGTCGCCCTTCCACCGTTTTCGCACCGGTCTTGACGAGTTCAAACCACTTCTGCACTATGCGGCATTTGTGTATTTGCGGGAGGCCGATGCCCTCTTTAGGAAACGCACCCAACCCTTGTTTAAATAACTTGTGTTCCTCGACCTTCATCCGCTGTTTATTTGTTTTCACCGTCTTGTTCATCACAACTACCTGGTGAAGTTTTGTGTATGATTTATCCGTGTCAGTGAGGTTTGAAAACATATTTGAATTTTCAATTGCTGCCATATCCAGCCAGTATTCAAAACCCTTGTTCAACACAACGGTGTATCCAAGATCGCGAAATGTACCCACCACAAAATCAACATTGACAAGATACTCTTCGTAATATTTTTGATCACTGAATGGTAATATCATGCCGATTTTTTGACCAACATCCATAAACTGATTTGATGTGTACATGCGCTTGATAGAGAATTTGGTGACACTGTCGTCGATGAAATCAATTGAGTCACCTTCTTTGGTCTTTCGCAAGAGATCGAACACCCTCTTCCCGTTGAGTACCACGAACATGAACGTACCACCGCCTGGTTGTTTTGCTGCACTCCCTATCATTGTGTTTACCATATTAATGATATTTCGGGCAGTCGCTTTTGTTGCCATAAAATAATGTAACGCAAAGTTACACATTACCGAGGGGATGCCGTCGTTGGGAAGCATTGACAACTTACGAATGTTGTCTAAATACGGTTCGCTGAGATCCACATATTTAGTATATAGCCGTGTGTTATAGTGGCCGACCTGTTGCTTGTGGGAGAACATCTTACTCGTCACTTTCGACAACGCCTCACGGTCGTTATCAACGATGACTGCGTTCGTGATATTCAACTTGGAGTATCGAAACATATCTTGACCTTTTCCACCACCTAAATCAACAAGCCAACGCGACCGTTTGAAAAATTTACTCATTACTTTGCTTTTGATGAAACTATGAAATGATCGAATCGACTTATGTGCCGCACTGTCGTGTTTGACAAAGTAACCCATTTTGTCAGGTGTCGGTGATATGATGTCGCTGAATAATAATGGGTTGCTGAAATTGTTCCATATCGTCATAGCAACATGGTAGTTGTTACCAAAGAATACACCACGTTTGACATCCACGTCACGGTCATACCTTATCCGCATGAGTACCCACTTGGCGTCGGTGTAGTTGTATTCACATATGTGGCCGCTCATATCATCCACACTAATCGTAGAATCATTTGGATGGTGGTAAATGTATGCAGTGGTGTTGTCCGGTGCTGAAAACTGGATGGGAAATATATCGTGGTTAGATTGATTGGGAAACATTTTGTTGTAGTATGGTATCTTCTGTATATGTGATGACTTGAACTGACCGCTACGAATACTGCAAAATAGTATCATCATCGTGTGTTCCTTAATTTGATGATGGTGTTTGGTTCCCAACAATTCTGTTGGTGCTTTTATTGTCATAAAGTCTACCGACATTTTGTCAACTGGTTTCCATTTCCAAACTTCCATTTGCTGATACGACCCCGATTCCGAATTGAATATAATACCATCGACTTCGTGTGGGTATTCTTCTTCCCACAGTGTTTTGAGATCTGTTGCCCATGAATCGGATAGTTTGATATATTTCTTGGGGACGGCGTTCTTGTCAAGGGCCATCACTGCAGGTACGATCGATTTGATTCTGTCACTGAATGGTTTTTGAGAAATGTTTACTCCATCTATCGCCATCACATCAAATACCATCAACTTATTGTTCACATATTCTGCATCAACAATAATATCGTGTGTGACAGGATTGCTTAACTTTATTGTTGTCAGATCATGCCCGATGATCTTTAACGTGTCATTGCTTGCATGGCCTATGACTCGATTACCATCCGCTTTGATGGTCGCATAGAATTGCTGGATCTTCGTGAATATATCTATGAAGTAGTTGGTACGGTTCATTTCTTTCACGGCATTAAACAACCTCTTCAAGCCGAACCTAACTCGGAATAGTGCAGCACGCTGTGGTGGAAATATGACCTGCGCTACGTCGTATATGGCGTTCTGATACACTTCCATTTGCTTATGTTCCGGTGATATTATTTTATAGACCACGTTCACGATGTTTTGAATGGTGGTTTCCGTTATGTTGGTTTTGTCTTTGCCAACATGTTCGATTTCCAATTCATATTGATCAGCAAATAACCAAGGCGCCTGTTCGATGAATTTATCCATGTCGTACTTCTGAAACATCTTGTCACGATAGTCTATCAGCTGCTTTTTGTTCACGTTGAGTTGTTTCGTGAATGTGAAATCGATTCGCCAATCGATCATACCTGGATAATTGTGGATTGATAACCTCAGTTTGATTCGTGCTAAATTTGGGACACCCATTGACGTTATGGGATTTTCGGTCGACAGAACAAGGCGATATGGTATCAGTCCGTTGATATGATCGGTTCGAGATATTTTATTCTTGGCATACTTAGTTGTCATATCGGATTGTTTCACACCATCAACAAACACGATTTGCTGTGCATCATATCCATTACTTGTATCAGACAGTAAATTAATAGTTTGTTCAAATGCTGGAATACCGGTGGCTATCGTCGTGTTCAACAGTGTCATGTACCAGTCCTTTTTGAGCTGTTTTGAGTCGAATCTGATTTCTAATTCAGCATTCTTGGTTTTGGAATATGTATGCGATATATTATCAATTGTTGCGATAGTCATCCTTATATTATATATACTGCTGAATTGTTTATATACGCTGTCGGATCATAGTTTCTTTATTCGTTTTCAAACTTTTTCCGACCAAAAAAGCAAAGCATGCCTTATCACCACGATATATGGGCTTGTTGCCACACCGCGTGATTAACCACCGCCAGTACGTGATGTTGAATTAGTTCACGGGGCTGTCATTTCCGACCGGTGGAACCACCACGAAGACGCCATCTTCCAAGACATGGGTGGGGAGATTAGAATAGTATGTGTGACATCGCACACACGTACTCCGACCTCGGATGGCTGTGATATGTGCATCTCGATGTGCCTGCAAATCCGCCCGAGCGTCATTGAATTCACTCGGTGTCAAGTGACGAAGCTGATACCACGCATCTTGAAATTTACGGCGCGACACATCAAATCCATGAGCCACACCCTCATCATCCGGGTAATCACCACATGCGTTTTCTGCCGAGCATAGGCTATTGTGCCAATCTGGTGCAGCCCGTGTGGTATCCGGGCGACCAGTTGGTTGAACCGACAACAAGCGGTCATAATCCGCCAGTTCAAAACCGGGGGCATTAAATCCATAAACTTGTGTCATGCACATGGTCGAGGCCTATTACATCATAAAAAATTTAAATTTAACTGCGTTTGCTTGTTGAATCATGGTAGAATTGCTTGGTATATCCAGTTGAACTTCCGGATGAGCTTGAACTACCCATGCGACGAACGCGTGTGTTACAGCTCTCAAATGAGTTATGCAGACCGTCGGTGGAGAACAGTGACCATTGTTCACTATCCTCTGCAATCGGTGTTAATACGGTATTATTTTTATTATTTTGGGCTCTGGCGTTGGCCCTGGCGTTGGCGTTGGCCCTGGCGTTGGCCTTGACCTTGACCTTGACCTTGGCCTTGGCCTTGGCCTTGGCCTTGGCCTTGGCCTTGGCCTTTGGTTCTTCCGAGTCGTTGGTTTTTTTATTCTCGACACCGATTGTTTTCCGGTCGTCTCTAATTTTCCTGGCCCTGGCGTGTTTGGCATTCCGGGCCTTGGCTATCCGCATCTTCTGAGCCTTTATAGCATCGACCGATGATGGTGTTTTGCTGAACCCCATGTTTGAGGTGTATCCATACATATCGAAGCACCACTTGCTACAGAATGCCTTGGTCACATGTACCCCATGTAAATCCATGTATTTTTCAATGATCGGCGGTGTTTCTAAGTTGTTCCAATGCTCACCACATACTCGATGTTTGCCAATATCAAATGCGCGTTCTGAACACCAGTAAATCATTGTGGTAACGAAGCGTATTGTATAATATGTAAAAAGTAAATCAAATTTAAAATATAGCACGCCGGTATCCGGGTTTATCAGTGACAGGTGTGCTTATTGAAGTCGATCAGTGTGGCTCAGCATCTGATCAAAATGGTATTCAGGCTTTGTGTTGTATCGGTTTGGTGCAAGTATCGTCTCCATCGCATAACCTCGGTTCAATGATTCTTTCTCAGCGAACGTTCCGAGTCGCAATCCCGTATTCTCAGTGTGATGACGTTGCCTATGTCCGGCCATTTGCCACGGCTTGATTGCGTTATTGTATCGGAATCGGGAATTATCACGGATGGTTCGTTGATCTATCTGTGCGTCGTATTCCCTAAATGAATATACATCATTGTAGTTGAGTTGGTTATGCGTACTGATCTTAGGGTACTTACCACTCACGCTCACCTTATGAATCTCATCTTTTTCTGTACCATACTCATTGAGAAATAGTTGATTCAAGAAATCGAGTGCTTCGGATATATCGGACTGAATTGACTCATGTGATCCATGCTCCAACTCGATCGCTTGTGCAAATCTCACCATCGCTGATCGGAGTTGGACATGTTTGCCAACGTTCCGTGAGAGTAGACGGACGTTGCGGTCGCTCATGAATAGCTGATATATGTCCTTTATTTTGCCATCCATGGTGACAAATGCATTTGTCGATGCGTACTCCATGTTGTATATACATCTGTTTAAATTTGAGCATATCTCTATAATTATCATATCTTCGTGACAAATATCAATGAAACTTATTGTGACGGGACTCGACCGCAATATGGTCCGTGATATTGCTTTGAAGTTCTTTGCTACATAACTCATCTTCACGTTGCTGGTAGTGTGTTGCGTTGATTTGTTTTTTATATGTGTGCATTCGCCTCTTATAGTCGGACGCGTCGTACTCTTGCAACGGTGCGTCTCGCCCGCAAAATATCCACGTGGTCATATCATTGGCATCTGACCATATAGGTAGATATATTTCACTATACTCGAAGAATTTGCCAGCAATAGTTGGCTTGTACTCAAATGCAGCAGCCACCGGCTTGATGGTATCATATAATCGGTTAGTAATTTTAGCATCAGCGATTGTACATATCAGTAACGCGTCGTCATGTTGAGTAATATCACTTATATTAACTGTTTTAAGAGCGTCTATGTTGTGCGGTAGTTTAAAGCGCCGACCGTTAATCAATGTAAATGTTTTTATTGGATATATCATGGCCAGCAAAGACACAGTATCATTAGCGACACCGTACATAAACACATGCCTATTATCGTGTCGATTTAAAAATGCAATACATGCCAACACCTGAGACTTGTGGTAATTTGGTTTTAAAAACATACCACTGATATGCGGCGGATCACCATCATGTGGTGTAAAGTCCATGAGATTAGACTTTAGTTGGTTTGGGGGATTTAGTTGGGTTGGGGCGCTGGCGATACCACCGTGATATACCTTATCGTACATATATGATGCTAAAATAAATGGCGACAACAGTATGCATATAATCAGCGCACAAACAATAACTATACCTTCAACCATCCTAAAAGTATATTACCATTAATATAATACCATATTTCATTACTATAAATGGCGTATGACAGTATTGATGATCCAGACTTCTTGAAGAATATCACAAGTTATAAAGAATTTTATCAACTTCATCCACAACCTGCCAAACCTGATGAATGTGACGACGTCAATCAAATGGTCGTGCCGAAGTGTCTGATTGACAAGCAGATAACCAATGGTCACTATCTGATACCGAAGCCGTATCAATTGTTTGGAAAGACGTATATCAACCCTAATACATCATATTCCCGCCTACTTATCAAACATAACACAGGTAGTGGTAAAACCGCACATGCGTTAGGTATAGCAATGGAGTTTATAAACATATACCAGCAAGAGACATCGGTAGGCTCTGACAAAATAGGTTCAGTTTACATCATGGGGTTCGAAAATTCGAGGAAGGCGTTTGAAAGAGAGCTATTCCGGTACGCGGAATTCGGATTTGTAACACGTGATGATGTCAGAACATATCGCAGACTAGTAAAAAAGGCATCAAGTATGCAAAAAATAGACACGGATAATGTGACTGAGTTTACTCAAAAAATTCGCAGGAGGCTGAGCAACCGCAAACATAATGGGTTTTTTAAGTTTATGGGATACAAGGCGTTTGCTAATCGATTATTCATCACATCTAAAAATATCCCAGGCATGCACGAAAATGAGATACGAGAGCTAATCAAATCAGGTGATATAAAGATAAATATGTCGCTACTGAATACGTTTAACAATTCTTTGATGATATGTGACGAGGTTCATAATATTTATAATTCAGTGTACAAAAACAACTGGGGTGTCGCAATACAGACTGTTTTAGATATGGTACCCACCGTACGTGCAGTATTTTTGAGTGCAACGCCCATAAATAACAGTCCAACAGAAGCAGTCGATTTGATAAATTTACTGGTCCCATCTGAGCAGCGTGTCGAAAGGTGTGATCTGTTTGACATACACGGCAATCCTAAACCGGGTACCATTGATAAATTGACAAAACTAAGCATAGGGCGTATTTCATATCTCATGGACGTCGATATTAAATACTTTCCATCGAAGCGATTTATAGGGGACTCGATCGCAGGCATACCATATCTTAAATTTACGCGATGTACGATGAGTGAATATCATAAACGGACATACGAACATGAAACCAAATCCGGGTCGGTATCTATCGAAGGTCAATATATACTTGATATCGCGTTTCCGAACCCTGACGGTGAAATAGGAATATACAAGCGATCGGATCTGAAACGAATACGCACCGCGTCGGTTAAATGGCGAACCGATAATAAAATAACTGTAACCAGCGACACCGGTACGATCAGTGGGGGGTTTGCCCATGTGTCTAACATCGGCAAATATTCAACCAAATATCATCGGATTATTACCGACGTACTCCAAATAATCAAAAACAAAAAAGGCAAAATATTTATATATCACCCACTAGTGACAGTATCCGGTGTACTTTTTATCGGTGAATTGTTATCAGAAAATGGTATAATTGATATATCGAGCGCAGTTGCTGCTAACACAATTTGCTCCAAATGTGGTGTGCAAAACAATCAACATACGAGCGAACCGAGTAAAAACAAATCAGGCCACATATTCAATGACTCGATACATTGCGATACATAGTGGCGTTGATGGCAAGACAATTGAAAGAAATCTGGAGCAATACAATACGCCGAGAAATGCAATGGGTAATGATATAATGATTATAATTGGGTCACGCATCATGCAAGAGTCGCGAGAAGTTCGCAACACTGAAAACATCATGATTTCCCATAAACCTGATAATATATCAGCGATGATCCAAATTATAGGCCGCGTAGTCCGTACTAACAGTCACTCTGATCTACCAGCTGATCGGCATAATGTCGACGTGCGAATATACGTATCATCAAATGGCGACGACACAATGACGTATGCCGAGTCGAAGTATAAAGAAAAGATTAAAGACTATAAAACAATTCAAAAAATAGAAAAAAACTTCCATGAAGTTGCGGTCGACTCCGCCATTAACCATCCAACTATTGAGAAGGCATTGACAAAAGAAGGTATTGGTGATTTAAAATTCGATCCCAAGTACGTATTTAAACCGATGCCACTGGATAAACTGCGTATGTCCACATTTACTGTTTACCACGCCCAGTCCGAGATGACTAGCATCATATATGTCATCAAGAGATTATTTGTGGAACGGTCGCCCGTGTGGACGTATGACGAACTGTGGAAGGCCGTACAGTCAACAAAATTTACATTACCAGTAAATCCGCAAATATTTGATGAGAATAACTTCATCATAGCACTCAGTCAATTATCAAACGACAAACAACGATCGGTCATTGTCAATGATATGAAAAGTAACAAGAGAATGTATCTTGACCGTCTGTTTGACGAATTCGATAGACGAATGGTTCTGCCAAGTAGTCTGATTCACGGCAACGGCAGTGCGTATGGGGTTATCGTACAGATGGCTGAATATTACATACTATTTCCCATGGATACAAGCAACCAAGTGCGCATTGGTGTGGAAATGCCTTACCGCATATTTACACAATCTAAGCCGAAGTATATCAATATACTGGGATACTTGGAACGGTCATTGTCATTCAACAGTTACACCGATCGTAAACTTCAATTCAAACAAAAATATGAAAAGACCGATATTGACCAGATGGGTAATACTGTGTGTGATTTAGGTCTTGAGTTTCATATTCAGTTCATTGAGGATTGTATAGAGTACATATTTAACATATGGACAGACCCGAGCAAAGTGCAATCTGAATATCATGAGTTCTACTTTAAGATGATATATTATTACGATATCATTGGTATAGTTGCATGGGCCAACACCGTGTCTGCAAAGCACTACAAGATGTATGGCAAATATGTGCTAGACATGAAAGGTCAGACGACATCACGCCGTTCTGATACAATTGAAAATATAAATGCTATGAATTCGTTGAACCGCAGCATCAGTAATACCAATTGTTCATGGTGTCCTGCACCGACCCGAAACATTTACGAGTCGTCACTCGTGTCGACGCTGAGCAAATTTGCAAAAAAGATTCAAAATGCACCAACCGGTGGTATCATAAAAGTCGATCCAGGTACACTACCGGTTGGCCATATGTTGAGAGGTGTTCCCCATTTTTATATCCCCGACAGTGGGTGGTTCTCATCGCCCGAATACGGCTCCGAAAAGGAATGGAAAGAGAACGATATTATCATTGGGTATGGTGACCGATCGAAAACGGGTGTTCATGTACGTTTCAAATTGCGCAAACCGATCCATAAAATGAAAAAAGTTGATGATGTGCGTCAACAGCAACGTGGTACCATATGCTCATCTATTAACAAAACTAGATTGTTCAAAATTGCAAAAGAAATAGGTATGGATACCAAAAAAATCAGCGCAACTAAATTATGCGATGAAATTAAAGCACGTTTGTTGTATTTGGACCTTGAAGAGCGTCGCAAAAAAACTAACATCAAATGGTTCTATAACTTCTACGAGAAACAACCATCCATCACTGAATGACGTATTGCTACCTGGTGACTCGACCAACCTGACCATTTCGCAACCGCACCTTATGACCACGTGGGTGAAATAATTTACGCGTCAAAACTTGCTCAACTATACCAACGGCGTATTTGTCAACATATGGCTTTATTGTTATTTTAACACGGTCTCCGATTGATGGTTTGCGAATACCACGAACTGTATTTGATTTGCGTGATAGTGACCGACGCTTGTTTGCTTTGCGTGACTGTGACCGGCGTCGTCGGCCGTCACCCACTTTAGCTGACACACGCACGAGTTTACCATTTGTTTTCTTGTAATAGTACATTCCACGCTTTTCAATTGTCGGCATCGTATATATCACGTTTTAAATTTAAATTTGCTTCACACGATATGTTTGATTTTTTTAATCCATCTGATTCAGCTACGTATCTCGGATGATCTGTACCAGTGGTCAATATATCATATAGTTGTTCATAACAATCCGGGAGGATAATGTATTCTAGCTTTTTCTTGTTCTCAGAAAGGGCAGAGAAGATCTTGAGCAATCATGCCATCCGGTAATTCATTTTTATAATTTATAAATTTGAATATGTATATAATAAATGTTATTAGTATTACCTACCCAATTATTTCCTGTTAAATTTCTAGAAAAGTATAAAAATGAAAATGTAATTTTATATGAACATCCTCAGTATTTTACCAAATACAATTTTAATAAAAAGAAGTTAATATTACATAGAGCGAGTATGAAGCAATACTATGACTATTTAAAAAAAAACAAATTTATTGTAAAATACATAGAATATAAAAATAAATTGCCGGGTGGTAAGTATAAGTTTTTTGATCCAATTGATAAACTAAAAATAAAAGGTGAAATGGTAGAAAGTCCCAATTTTATACTAACAAAAGAACAATACAATAAATATAGAAAAAAAACAGATAAATTTGTCTTCAATAATTTCTATTTATGGTCAAAAAAAGAATTAAACTTATACCCAGAGTTAAAATCCTTAGATAAAGAAAATAGAGGTAGATATGATAATAAAGTTAGTATACCAAAAATTCCATCAAATAAAGCAGACTGTACTCATATAAAAGAAGCATCTGATTATGTAGAAAAGAATTTTTCAAAAAATTATGGAAATTGTGATAATTTTATATATCCAATTTCACATAAAACTGCAAAAAAATGGTTTATTGACTTCTGTAATAAAAAATTAAACAATTTTGGAAAATATCAGGATTTTGTTAAAAATGATAATAATTTCATGTTTCATTCCATTCTTTCATCATCAATAAACATAGGATTATTAAACCCACTTGAGATAATTGAGATTTTACATAAATATAAAAAAAAAGTAGCAATTAATTCATTTGAGGGGTACTTAAGACAATTGTTTTGGAGAGAGTATCAGAGATATACACATATTTATATAGAATGGGGTAAAATGAATTATTTCGGAAATGCAAAAAAACTAACTAAAAAGTGGTATTCAGGCGAAGTAGGAATAGAACCAGTAGATGATTTAATAAAATCGGGTTTTAATACAGGATATATACATCATATAGGTCGGTTAATGATAATTGGTAATTTTATGAATTTATCGGGAATATCACCTAACGAAGGATTTAAATGGTTTATGGAATTTTCTATTGATAGTTATGAATGGGTTATGAATCAAAATGTGAGAGATATGGTATTCTTTGAGACCGGCGGAATAACTATGCGAAAACCATATGTGTCTTCCAGTAATTATATATTAAAAAATAGTGATTATAAAAAAAATAAATGGTCTACTCAGTGGGATGAATTATATAACCAATTCTTAAAGAAAAATAAACAAAAATTATGGAAATTTAGATACAGTTTTCCTACATTAAAAAATATAAAATAAAGTGTTTTAAATTGGAGAATTTTAAATAAAACATGAAAGAATCTAAATGAAAATACCAATATCATTGTATAGATTAGGGAATCGGAACGATGTGCAACAATTACACGAACTATCACCTGGCGCAGACTCATGGAATACGTCCCGCACCATGTGAAAATTGAATAAATGCTAAGTTTGAATTTTTTTAATACCAATATACCCATGGACAACATGGCAGCCCACCCAAATGCCGGTGTTCGACACCCACCACAACCATTTTGGATCCCACTCGGTGATATATCCCCGATACGATACAATTGGGTGTCATGCACCCTCGAACCGATGACGTTTAATCAGTGGCTGAAAATCTATGGCATACGCTACGTCTGCACTAGTCGAGACCGTTGGAACCGGCGACTGTGGGATGTCGTCGCCACACATGACAAAAAGATAAAAATCCTGGCACGATACATCAAATATCTCAATGATACGCTCAATGAGCATGATGGCGAAGCCCCAATGTGCACTTGTTACAAGATGCTTCGCAAGTATCGTAGTTTTGCCAAGAGACAAATTGCGAAACACCGCAACTATCGTGGTGATCGATGCCCAATCCGTGTGGTAAATCGAACCAATTAGCTCAATTGAGCAATAAGGGGTTCGTATGCCAAGTTACCAGGCTTCACAGCAACATAGCCATTCAAGCTTTTTTTGAATTCAAATATGTTAATAAGACCATTATCGTCACGGTTATAGTAATACCTTTTACCCATGTATGTTATCTCATCTACATGCACCTCACGCTCTTTAAATTCTTGGCAAGGGTTCCCTAATTTCATATCTTTGTCGATGTTGCGATGAAACAAGGGTACATCAGTTGGTGAACATTGCATGCATTTGATACCACGCTTGGCGATCTCACTCGCGTTTTGGATATGTACGGGACAATCGAAACTTGATTCAATCATAGCACTGTAAAACCGTTCATTTAGAATTCTGTTTCGCATGCTAGTTATGGTCAGCTGGATGTCAGTTGTCGGCTCTTTAATTGCCTTTTTATTCGTGTTGGTGGGATAATCGGACAGATATAAATAAGGCTGTACTTGCTGTTTTGTCGGGTCATCCTTAAAAAAATCATGACCTCGGTATCTGACAGTGCGTGCAATGACCTGTATCATTCGGTTCCAGTTCCAATACGGTTCCATTATATGTATCGCAGCGCAATTTTGTAAATTAACACCCTCGGATCCTGCGCCTGATAGCAGCAATAGACGAATGTATTTACCACCCGCATTATCGTTCGAATTGAAACGCTCAATTATGTCATCACGTTCATCCACCTGTATGTTGCCGGAGAATATGGCGTAGCAGCTTGATGAGGGCTCCGTACATTTACCATACTGTGTCCACCCATTCGCTTCCAATATTCTGGCAAATATGCCGATGCCTTCACCACTCACAAAACTGGAATATACCACCTGCGTCCTGTCTTTTATCAGACCAATGTTTGCAAGTATCTTGGCCATCTTTGGTGAATACATATCAAGTCGCGTCAGGTGTTCTTTGGTCAGTAACGATATGTCTTTTTTTGTTCGACCATGCTTCGCTTGCACGCCTTGTGATTTATCGCTCACATCGATTGCCTGTTTCGCATCCGCCGGGTACGCATAATTACACGCTAATCGTGAATGGACGCGGTATGATGATCCATCTGACTTGGGCTTTCTCATTGCAACATTTTTCACAACGCCTTTTTTAAACTTCGACGAGGTATCTTGTTCAACATCTCTGGCTGACATATATATGGAATATTGCTCATGACTCATTGGTACTTTTTCGATGATAAGTGGTAGTTCGTCAGGAAAGTGTTTGCGCTTGATTAACTTATCAACCATCCGGATTCCACCAGTTTGATACCATGAGCCATAGTATGAAGTCAACCCATAAATCCGATTCATAAATTTATTGCGATTAATCATTTGGTTATTTTTCTTGTCAATAAACAGGCGATAAAACTCATCATAATCGGTTGGCAAAACCTCCCAACCCGCGCACATGTTATACGCCGGCACTAATTCGAACGGATCATTGACAATTGGAGTACCTGTCAAAAACACGACCTTAATATCGTTGGCGTTCATTATTGCCTCGTACAAACGATATGCATTTTTACTATGACTGACAATTGAATTAAACAAGTTGTGAGCTTCGTCAATTATGATGAATTTACCGTCAAGATCGGCATCGCTTATTATACCCAATGTTTTTTCATGTTGTATTTCCTCACACGTTTTGTCAACTTTATTCATCTGATCCATCATGTTACTCGCATTTATGCTGACGAAATTAAATTGCGCATCGATCATTGCATCAATCGCTACGGATGTAACATTCGGTTCATTTAATTTGATATATTTATGCAAACCCTGTTTAAAATTGGATTGCAGTGATTTGGCCGCAAGAACGACAATGTCCCGAGACTCCCGCAAATCCATAGCTATTGACGCCGCAGTTATTGTTTTGCCGAACCCAGTTTCATTGAATATTACAAGTCCACGATTATGTGGGTCACCCAGAACAAAGTCATGTATAATTTTTTGTTGATATAATAAAACATCACTACCACTATGCTTTATCGACTTCAATAAATTGGCTAACGATAGTGGGTAACTTGTGTTGTTGCGGTTTGGAAGACGTGTAAACATTATATACTACATTATCAATATTTATTCATAGTGCTTCTAATTGGGAACTCAACTGAGATGGCATGCTGCTCAACATGTTTTTGTCAAGGTCATTTAATTCTGCGTTACCGCACATCTTGGTAGCCAGTGACATGAATGATGCCAGTTGGATATTTTTGGCGTGGTGTATGATAACCAATTGCGACTCGGTCAGTGTTCTTAGCGCATGCGCTGCCGATAATATGTCATCTTTGGCCATGTTAAAGTATTTTGACACTGGGATATACACATGATGTGCATTTGGCACTATTTCGGTGCCAGTGTTACTAAAATGATCAGTCACGACAATGATAGGGTTCGTGACATTAATCACTGCGTCGGTGGTAGCATATAAGTTGGGGAGAAACTTAATCATTGTTTTCGTTTCAACTGGTTCAGCAACTGGTTCAGCAACTGGTTCAGCAACTGGTTCAGCAACTGGTTCAGCAACTGGTTCAGCAACTGGTTCAGCAACTGGTTCAGCAACTGGTTCAGCAA
>Ga0115008_10000817_pt1 | contig 24313 bp, 24 predicted proteins | sample FraStrMetagenome_FD_87164 | JGI IMG/M metagenome (GOLD analysis project Ga0115008, IMG submission 87164) | Marine eukaryotic phytoplankton communities from Arctic Ocean - Fram Strait ARC3M Metagenome | ecosystem: Environmental > Aquatic > Marine > Oceanic | place: Fram Strait | collected...
ACTCTACTTCTCGCCTTTAAATATTCTGTTGACCCAACGTTGTTTTGTCTTTCCATTTCTATGTACTGTTTCACAGCTGAAGATAGACCAGGATGACTAAAGAAGTGCGAAGAATGAATTAATACTGGATCAAAGCCTCGTGCAAATTTATAATCACCACCTCCCGCGCCTGGTTCCATTCTTGATAACCCCTCGTCTATACAATATTCTATCGCCGACCAATAACAAACCTCAAAGTGTAAGTTTTTAACTTCTCTCAAACACCCCCAATATCTACCATAAAAGACGCCATCGTTAACAATATTGAGTGTGCCTGCGAAAACGTCTTCTGCTATTATTTCGTCTCCACACTTAGATGGGCGTGCACACATGAAGAGAAGGTTGTCGATAAAATCACTTTCGGAGAGCATTTTGAAGAAATCAAGTGTAAGATATTGTCGACCCCAGTACATTTTGTTGATGGTTGACAAATATATCTCAAACATTCTTTCTACTAAACCCTCATACTTCAAAATATCCTTTCCACGGACGGCATCAACGCGTATCTCCTCATCGTCAAATATTTTTCGTCGTTCACGTTTAATGTTTATTCTTTTTTTAGACTTAAAGAAAGAAAGATAGTCGTCGAAGTCCTCGAAAGGTTCAGTTGTAGCACCATCTGATTCTGCGACATCTTTGCTTGGTCGTCTATTTTCCCAATGATACTGTACACTCGTCCGGCGCAAAAAGTTAAATTTGTTTTTGGAAGACGAAAGAACTCCGCCAATTATCGAACGTAAATAAGAAGCTTCCTCGCTATCTTCAACTTCCGTATCCAGCTCTCCTGCTATATCTGTAGCCTCTTCATCCGTTAAAAAATTAAAGTGCAACGAACTAAGTCCATTTCCAATCGTTATCTGTCTTAAATACTCGCACACCTCTTGCCTAATATTTTCCCCCTCGCCCTCAATTAATTTAGGATTGATCAGGATACGCGACCCAGTGGCAGGTGTAAATGGGACAGCCACCAAAAGTTTAGGATAATAATCCAACCCGGACCTCATTGCCGCATCCGCAAACGCATTATCAAATATAAACTCTCCCATACTATGCGACTTTACATACATCGGCACATAAGCGATTAAGTCATCATCATCCGACACATCCTTCAACGGAGTAGAAGCATTGGAAGCACGAAACACGGCAATATGCTGAGGAACCCATCCACTCTTCGGTGAAGCACACCCACTTTCTTCAAGGCATCTTAAAAAGGAATGCTTCATAAACACATTGGATTCTCCAGCATACAAATTCCACCTGTTCTCATCGACGTCTTTTATACTTGTATGAACTTGGAACCGTAAATTACTACTACTGGTGGTAGCAAGAAGGATGTTGGCGATGGCAACTGCGGCACTGGGTAAGAAATGCATTCCCACGGTAGTGATTTGATCTTGAATGTTTCTCTGTTTGTTTGTTTGTTTGTTTGTTTGTTTGTTTGTTTGGTTGGTTGGTTCCTAAGTTTTGAAGCAAAGGGTTGTGCAATGAATATATAGTGTTTTGGATGGATTTCAAAACAGTACACAGAACAATATTTGGAATTGCGCACTTTTCCACTTGAGAAGTTCGTAGTTCGTACGTCTTGTCGAGGTGCCAAGTCAGTTGGTTGTCGTAATGAATTTCGCATTGTTGTGTATCTGCGTCAACCGTGAGTTCGGTATTGCTCGTCGTGCACATATACACTACATATACGTACACCGGATATCATGTATCATGTATCTTTCGAGAGAAGCCTGTGACCGCGACTAACGTGTAAATCTAATTTCTTTCTCTTTTTGAAACCCTCGCTTCAGGAACATGACATACCCTATTACGAAATAACTTACAACCAACTTTTTGTTCGAGAGCACAGGTGAGTATTCCTTCAAGTGACAGAGATGTGTGTAGTGGAGCGAATGTAAAAGGAGAAGGAAGAAATCGTTGGATGCTTTTCGTGGATGATGTGGTGTTATTCATACGTATACTCGCATGTCACTGCTGTTGCAGTTTTGGGTCTCTAATTAGGTAACTTTCATTTTATGCCATTGACTAGGAACGATGTCAGAATTATCAGAGAATACGGAAGCGGATGGTGTTGATAAAACGAAGGAAGATGAAGTAGAGAAGGATTCAAAAGCCCTTCAAGAAGAATATGATGAAGATGTTGGAGGAGACGATGATGCAAGTTACGACGACGATGATGATGGTGATGATGCAAGTTACGATGACGATTATGATGACGATGACGATAGTAGCGAAGAACTTGGACTTGCTGCGCTGTTAGGTCCAGAAATCAAGGACACTGCAGATGATATGGTAGATTTTGTACCAGAAGATGATGAGGACGAAGATGATTTTGACGATGAAGAAGAGGAGGTACGCAGAGGAAAAAAGCAAAAGATCAAACGCTGATGTTCAAAGGCATACGTGTTTCCTAGATACCAGCAAAATATGGCAATGCCCGTGTGCATGGGATATTTGCATAAAAGATAGATTGAAAGTTCAGAAGGGAACGATTTCTGACAAAAGATGAAGGTTCGATTGATTCAAGCCTGTCCCTTTCAAAAGATATGTTAGAAACTGTGTAGAAATTTTTGTGTATTATTTCGAAGTTCTTTTTGCCGCAACTGCTAAAGTACGAGAAAGTATGAAGTTACAGAAACTGCGTATCCCCGACCTGATTTTCGGTCATGAATTTCTTACAAGACTAATGCACCTGTCCGGTGATAGATACCGCATAATTTGATGTATTCTTAAATTATTGACATGTACCGAATCATCGCAAAGCTCATGCCTTCGACTCCATACCTCACACCTTAACGATGACGATACAGATATTCACAGCTCCGATTTCATCTTAGTACGTTGCTATAAAATACATGTATTTATTTAAAATAATTTGTTATTATAACAACAGTCATGTCATCCGGCAGTTGCTAAAAAAATTGTGCTGCTGTTTTATATCAATACCTTTGGTAAAAAACATAATCACTCTCAAAGACCCATCGCCCATCGCCCATCAACATTTCCTGGACACAAGGACTTAACGCTATTTTTGAAATTAGCCACCGAAGAGGAGATAAAAATTCGAGAAGATCTATTTTTTAGATTCAACGCGCGCAGGAGGCGAGAAGAGACACTTGAAAAAAAATCTACGAGCCTAGTACGAGCACGAAGCACAAACTCGTTACATGTATTAATACTATATTATATTCTCTCTAATAACCAAGCAACAACATATAACAAAACATAAAAGCGACAAAAATTCAAAACACCATGAGCGCCATCGAACTTGAATGCACACCTTCCGAAAATTTACTATTTAATCTCAGCAGGTCCAACCAAGCCCCAAAGGTCGTACTTACGATTACAAACACGAAAGATGATTTGGCTGCCTTCAAGGTACGGTGGTTGATCTGCATCTTTTTTTTTTAATTTTCAGAGACGCACACGTGTTGTTGTTGTTGTTATAATAATCCATCACTGTCTCTCACCTAGTCTCAGTGAGTGAGAGAGACGGTGATTCCAAAATCTAGTCTAAACCTTTGCTGCAATGTCTTATGAACTAACTCACTAACTAACATTCGTATTGCCCAATCGCTACGTTGCTGTCTCGTGGATATTGCCATTTGCATAATATTGCAGGTGAAAACCACTCAACCACGTCGTTACTTGGTAAGACCCAATCAGGGTATTTTATCTCCGGGTGGAAAAGTGGATGTGACAATTTTATTAGTGGATAAGGATCAGCAGTTGCTTTTGAAGAAATATGATGAACTTGGCTTTAGTCAAAAGGCTATGGACGATGCCACGAAAGATAAGTTTTTGGTTCAAAGCTGTCCCTTGATTCCAGCGTATAGGCATTTGGAGGCGATGCCATCGGGTGGTAGTTCCAAGGAAGAAGCGGAACGCTTGACGGCTATGTGGAATGAGGTTTCGAGTACAAAGGCTGTTCCGATTGTGAACAAGAAATTGCTTGTGCGACACATGGTTGTAGAGGATGAAAACGCGAAGGCTACGACTTCGGGGAACTCTCCTAATCTAAATTACTTACCAACAGATGCTCCGAATTATTCTACCATGACACCTGAAAATTTGATTGCTGAAATTAGTTCGTTGCGAAAAAAGTATGACGATTTGGTTACCTTCAGTGTTAGCCTGACAGCTGAGAGGGACCTGTTGAATAATTCTCTTGAACAAACACGACGAGAACATGAAAAATTGCGTAAAGAAAGACAAAGTTCTAACAAGATGAAGAAATCTGAAAAATCTGGCCTTGGATATCCACTTGTATTTGTCATTGCTATGGTTATGTTTATGCTCGGAAAATACTTGAATGGGAATGGGGAAGGTGTCTCTGAGCTCTAATGCGAAAGTTGCGAGATGCTTTTCCAATATTCTCAAGATGCTCGTGTCGTGACGATGTAAATTTAGATTACTTTGATGACGGACATTTGCATTAATTTGATCGAGCTCTAAATTTACAACTAGTTGTTATGGTTTCCAAGCGCCTTGGAAGGAACTAGTATTATTTCTCATTTTCCTCTTTTCAAATAAATAAATTGAAATAATATTATCATGATAGATTTATTGAAATTTTCTACAATCAAGTCACATGTTCGTGATTCGCTGATTGCGGTGTATTAATATTTATATACTTACTTGTCAAAGATGAATCTATTTTCTGCGAGAACACGATTTTCTTTGTTGTGAGAAGAGTGACCCCTATATTGTTCGTCACTTTCTTGAGCCAGTTTCATTATAGTACATATTTTACTTTTTGATTAAAGTTATGCGAACGCAAAGGTGACCATCCTTCTTCTCCTTTAAATGGCATTTCTGTGGAATATATTTCTAGAGTGAAAAAAGTGCGATAAAGAAAAGAAAATAGATGTTTTACAATAACAGAATCTGTCATTAGTTTACACTCAAGATGGATAAAACGCGCTCGTTGTATTGTTGATAATAAATTGGAACCTAGCGGTGAAATTCTTCTATAACCAGATCGGAAACTAATTTATCGGATCCCTTCTTTCCAGAAGTACTCACGAATTGCACGAGACGATAAATGAACTTTGCCAAAAGAATCTTTACAGTTTATGCAAAAGTGTCTTCGCTAGCCTCAGATGTATTGCTATCGAAAGCGTTGGATGAAAGTTTTATCGAAGTGACTGCTGTGACCCAACTTGAGTTATATTTCAAAAACCTTCCCTTCAATATCTCCATGCCGGCTGCACCACGAACTCCATCAGCTATATCATATTCGTAAGCAAGTATTAAACATCTAAATTGTAGAGACGTGAGTAAATAATCAAACAAATAATTCACGAAAGTTATGCTTGGCAACGAACCTTTCAGCGATTCTTGCTATCGTCAGATTGTTATTTGAAAATTGACCGAGCATTTGTTTAACTAAATCTGTTATGTAAATTATTCATGTTAAGGGTTAGGTTAGGTTATGTATGTTTGAATATATCGAAAAATCAACTTACTTGGGCATTCAAATAGAACATCTCGGGTTGTTGAGAAAAGAAGAAAACGAAAAGATGTGGAGAGTAATTGTAAAATGAGCTCATCATCTTCTTCCCTGCACCATTGATCATCGATTAATGGTATTATATTACTTTGTGCTATTAATAAGGCCATGTCATCATCGATGCATAATTCTCCAAGTAGGACAACGAGTTCTGTTATCAAATCAATTCTTGCCATCCTTTGTTGTAAATACTCCTCAATAAATGGTATCATGGCATGTTTCTCTGTGAAATGGGCCATTGGTAAACCATTAATACATCCAGAAGGAATTAGGTTGCTGACTGTTCCCACCAACTCCAATAATGCGTCTTCGTCTTTGACTTCCTTAAAAAGTTTCGTAATTACATGAATATAATTTTGCCAGTACTTTGTAACCGAGTCTTCCTCTGAGCACTTGCTATTTTCTATATGGTATGTGGAGATGCTCAAATTTCTGAGAACTTTAAGCAAAAGTATATTGTCCTTTTCACGAAATCGGGAAAGAAGAAGGCGAATCGAGTGCATGCCAAGGAATCTTGAAGCGAATAAATGATGCAAAGACAACTTCGTGTTGTGGAAACTCAGTAAATCTCAAGGCTGATAATAACATGATAGAGTATACTTACGTTTATCAAAATTGCCAACAATACAGATGGAAGCTCTTTCTTAGGAAAATTGAGTATGAGTTTGTAAAGAATGTTAGCTAACTCTTTATGAGCACCAACAATATCAAGATTTTCTAAATCTACACTCAAATGATAAAGCAAACACAAACTTTTGGCTCGATGAGTCGGTCTTTTCAACAAATCAATAATTGTTTCAAATATTCCGTTACGAGTGAGACTCTTTCTGACGTCGATGTTGAAACTTAAATTGAACAAAACTTTGAGCGTCATGGACACTACTTCGACACTATTGATTATAAATAGGCCACATAATATGCGCACTACCTCACAACGAATCAATTGTATAACATTCGCCTCAACTATGGTAAGCTTGAGCAAAAACTCCAGTATGACCTCGGAAACTTGAACACTATTTTTTCCGTAGATTTCTAAGCATTTGCTTAGCATTTCCAGCAAGCCTTTACCAACCATTTTTCTTTCTATTTCGGTATTACTAGAAAGATTCCTCAACAATATGAGGGCAGAATATATGCACAATTCATCATTTTTACATTCATGTTCGCCCGGCCTACCGACTTTCTTCAAATAGATTAGATGCCTATTAATCATATTCATGATACTGCTGCCAACCAGTAGCTGACTTAACATAATATGAAACTCATCAAAATCGGACAAGCACATCAAAATACGAACAAGATGAAAACATAAAACATCATTTGCTTTCTCACTGCAATCGTTTAATATTCTGACAATCGCAGACATAAGCTGATGGTTTGTTACGATATCATTTACATTTTCGATATCAACACAAAGTTCCAATATTTTTCCAGCCCCAAAAATCTTCTGATCGATACACGCATCGTAAAGACAATTTAAATATAAAGGAATTTTACTGACACATGCAACTATGGATGTATCGGTACTATGATCAGAAGCTATACGAGTTTTATACAATACAAGGTTCTCAATACAAGATTCGACCTGTGACCTAAATTTGCTGCTTAAACATTTATTTATTTCGATTAGATCATTAGCAACCTGCCTAATCTTTAATCCACTCGATATCTCTACACCAAGTTTAGCCTGCCTCTTGCTTTTGAAAGACTAACACATTTTTAGAAGTCAAAATTGAACATATTCACCAGAGAAAAATGGAAGGAGTTCTCGCTTACCTCGCCCGACAGAGAGTCTTGATACTCTAAAACATAGTCGACCAATAAGCACTCTTCTTGAATATCGGCTGAAACTTTTTTTGTTCGAAAACGCGACTTTCGGGACATCGTACAGAGCGTCTTATGTCATGTGTTTATTGATACTCAAAGATACGGGTCAATTTTTGAAATGATGCCTGCCATATCTTCTTACGAGGAGAATCCCAATTCTCCAGTTATTTTCTATACTATCAAATCATAATACTCAAATTGAATCGTTATGGGAATTTTCCATATCATTTAATAATGAAGTGTCATTGGAATTCTCGACTTGATTTTTATCGACATGTACAATTTCATCTTGCTCGATGTAAGATGTTGACGACTCACTTGAATTTAAAAGTTTTGGCATCATCACTTTGAACATTATGTCATTTTGATTTAACAAAGTATTGATTTTGTTATCATATACTTTCATTTGCTGGTTTTGTTCAAGTAATAAGTTCTTTTGAAACTGAATGGTTTGATTTTGCGTGTAAATAAGTTCCTCCATTTTCTCCATCTTTTCCGCTAGTCGTTCTATTTTGTCTTCGAGACGACTAACAATACGTTCTTCTGTTTTTCCTGTCATCATTGAAACTGTTGTTAGTGCTGCCCTAATATCATCTTGTGAATATATCTGTACTGGTGAAGACATTCCTTCATTAGCAATGCCTCTTGTGGAGGGTGGCAATACACCTCCAATAGAAGTATCTGACGAATTGATTGTGGTATCCAACGACTTTCTTTCCACCTGATTGCTTTTTATTTCATGAGCTCGCGTCTTTGGCATCGATTGTGAGACATCCTCTGATGCTGCTTGAGGAGTACTCTGTGTCAAAAGTCGACACTTCACCAAAAATTTCAAGATTCGAACTTCACTAGTTTTTGGAGGCCTGATACTGAGCAACTTGAACGCAACTCCATTTAATTCCGAGGGTCCACTAGGATGGGTAATGCAAGAAGTATATAACTCAATACTCTCCCCATCTTCCTCCTCCCAGCGTGCACCACGCTGTGTCGTCACATAGGACTGAGTTCCTCCACTCAAATCGGTTTCATACAATTCAATATTTCGAGAGTTACTTCTAATTTCAACACCACCAAAAACGAATGGACAAAAAGGAGTGGAAGAAACATCTGAAACATCACTCAAACCGGCAGGATTATGAGGTGAAGCTCGAAGTAAGATGGAAGCAGGCTTGGTAACATCGTAAGCGTCCGGAGTATCGATGGGTAAGTAAAAAGATGACTTTTTGCCCTCCTCCGAAACCAAGGCTACCGACTTTACATGCTTCTCACCCTGGACCAGTGTACAGATAAGACTCATCTCTATGATGTAGCAGTGCCGAATCCAACAGTGAGTATTACTTTGATTTACAATATCCAACTTACTACTTCAACATTAGTTTTTACAAAAACTTTGAAAATATTCCTGATTGTGTAAGGTATTAGAGCTAATTTAATTCCTGATTGTGTAAGGTATTAGAGCTAATTTAGACAAAGCAGGTAAATATCGTAGCGAGTACGTGAGATGACACGCTCTGAAATCTGTTCACAGAAAAAATAATCCGAACAAGGCCGATGACATAACATGACATGACATGACCATGACGTCAACAACCGACACCATGGATGCTACACCACCATCATCCTCCAACGCCATCCATCGAATAACCACAGCCTCGAACCATGCTCACTTTCATCCAAGATCATTAGCTGCACATCCTTCGAAAAATTATTTGGCATTGAGTGGACCCCTAGGCATTTCTGTCAGTAAACTTTCTTCTTCTTCGGTTCCAGCAGCAGCAGAGGAGGATGCATCCGTGGATGGATTTACATCCACATTAGAAAATGTGTTGACGTTAAGGCACATTGATAATAGCAGTAGTAGTGGTAGTGGCAGCAGTAGCAGTGCATGTTCGTTAAAGTTTGCTCCGGCACAACCCAATAACAATGAAATGAAGCTAGCATCTGCAACTGGATCCTCCGTAGTACTTTGGGATGTGGCGTCGGGTCATAGGACGGTGCCAATTGTTCGTTTGACCATTCCACGACAGTTTGATTTTGGGAGGCAGGAGGATGGATCGTCGCGGGGTGTTGTGGTAATGGACGATATCAATAATAATGTAAGGCCAATGGATTTGAGCGTGAGTGGGGGTGGCGGTGGAGGGAATCATCATTCTCGATATCCTTCATTGGCATCAAGCATTGTTACGGATTCGTCGTTTTCCGGTGGTCTATTTCAATCATCATGTCACTCAACCACTGGTATGCCCTCTCAGACTCTTACGAAATCCCCAAATCCCTTGCATCAAACATCGTTCGATCACACAATCGATGGACAAATGTCATCCCAACGCCATAAGTACCCATCAAAACTAATTACCTCTCTAGTATGGGCTGATACTGGCAATGAATTGTTTGTCTCGGCCGGAAACATGATTTTAATGTGGGACACGAGAGAAGTTGGCTATTCATCGCGACCAACGATTTGCTTTACATCAAGGCGCGAAGCTGACAACGTTGTTCATAACTACTTTTCCCACATTGATATAAATAAAAAACATCAGATTGGATCAATTGATCAGAGTGGCTTAGTAAGAATTTTTGATTTGAGAGAAGCATCAATTTCTTCCAACAATAATTTCCAATCGAAAAAAAGGAACAACGGATGTCTGGCAGCCTTTTCAGCTCACGAGGAAATTGGTGTCGGCATTACTGCTTTTGATATTGAGCATGAAGAAGATTCTTACCAAGCTCCGTCTTGGGTTACGTGGGGTTGTGATTCTCAAGGTCATGGTAATGCAAAAATATGGTTAGAACATGGTGCAGAGCACGAACGTTCTAGGTCAAGTTCATTTGATCCTAATTTGTATTGGTTTGAAGGCGATATGAGTGACTTTTACGATGACGATGCAGAAGCTTTGGAGTCAAAGTCAAGCTTTCGTTTGTTCGACACCATTCGTGCCTCAGCCTCGGTAGCATGTGTTCGGAGCGGCCCAAAACCGTTCGATTCGATGTTTGTAACAATTGGAATGACTTCACCAGGATTAGAATCACCTCCCTATCATGTCAACCTTTGGGATATAAGTAACGGAACTGAATCAGCTTGTTCCTTAGAACTGGATATTGCATCGCAGTTATCCAAAATGGCTGGTAACGCAGTACATGACGTTGGTCAGATAATCGCAGCTGAACTGTGTAAATCAAATGCAACAGCGCATCAAGAACTTCAGCTTTGTTGTTTGACTTCTTCTGGATACCTAACTACTCTCGGGTAAGTGCATTGATAGTCATCAGCGCAGGAGCAAAATTTCTTAATTCGTCTTTGATTTACGTCTAGCTTGCCAGCTTCGTCAACTCTTATTGAGACAAAAAGTGGAATTAGCCCAACTCTCTTACCATCTTCTCCTCCTCGATGGTTTCCTCACAAAGACTTCATATCCCCTAATAAAAATATGGCACGAGAAAAGATCTCGGGCGATAATCACTTCTGGCAAACAGGGCAATTGCCTATGACTCCTCGTGATGAAAGCCTAAAAAGCATTTTAGACGTTGCTCGTAACGAAACTCAATTTGATATTGATGCACCTTTTGGAAATAGCGATTCACCTTACAACAACAAACCAACATCATTCAAAGATAGGGACGATCGTAAACCTAATTTTGTGGATATAAGCCAGGCCCACCGTGTTCCTTGTCCACGTTTATGTGGGGCTTCATTTGGGTTCGGGAGCGGTAAACTCATATGCTTTAAGAATGGCAAAATCAAAGCGATGTGGTCTTGGTTAGAAAGGCACGAAGCCCAAAAATATAAGACTTCTCGACGAGCCACAAAGACCCTTACTCAAAACGACAGACGTACGGATCGTCCGCGTACTCTATCTGATCTCTTCAAATTGGTCAACACGTCAAAAAAGGCGCAATGGGGAGAAGATGACGACAACGAAAGCTCAAGTGTTGAAGGCTACGATGACAGCTCAGATAGTTCGGATGATCTTTTGGATGAAAGCGAATATTTTCAGGAAAGGATTGATACCCCAACTGGTTACGAAGTTTTGAGTTCTAGCAGAAGAGGTTCTGTCCTTGAGAGCATTGGAACATCCGCCGCCGTACTATCCACAGAAACACTTTCGCCGATTGTTGAGTGCCTGTTTTTTGATGACATAGTTCTACGGGGGCAATGTTGTGAACTGGCTCAGAAGTGGATGTTAGCAGAATGGGCGTTTTCATTGCCAAATGACTCTGTGTCGAAAGTTAAGAAAAGCGGTGAAAGCAGCTCGCCATATCGGAGACCTATCTCTTCGCATCGGTCAAAGAACGAGGATAGCTTTCAAAAAGTGAAAAGTGGGCTGAGAAAAGATCTCGCCAGTACAACAAGAAGTCTACCAGACTCAAAAAAAATGTTAAATGATTTCGATAACGAAACGATACCTCGTCCATCGTCAGTTGGATCGAACCTTTCTTCAAGTATATTCTTTGAAGATGCGTCGATAGAAGAGGAGAAAACACGTAGCGAGTCGTTTGAAGTAAGAACTCTATCGCGACCGTCCGATCTTTCAGGTTCTGACCTGAAACAGGTGGCAAATATGGAACGTATTTGTCTTCATAACGCCCATGTCTGTTATGGCATAGGTCAAAGAAGTAAAGGCGACGTATGGATTGTTCTTTCTCAATCAGTTCGTCATGCTTTCAGTCAAGATACAGATGAATTTAACGGATGGCGAAGATCAGGCGGTGGGTCGTTGGGTCGAGAATTTGTAACAAAGGTTTTGAATCATTACGAAAAAGAGGGTGATATACAAATGTGTGCTACAATCGTATGCTGCCTAAAACAACATAGAAATAACTCGTCCACAAGTTCATACTTTCTTGAAAATTCCATTCTTCCTTGCGAAGACTTGAAGCATGATGGATATATCCAACGCTACGCTGAATTACTTTTCTTCTGGAATCAAACGATAACCCGAGCTGAGGTATTGAAACATCTTTCTTCTTCTAATGCCGCATACTTCAGTGAAGATAAAAGTTTATCACAAATAAACATAACTCCTATTTGTCAGATTTGCAAGGAACCCGAAAATAAAGACAATCTCTGTACAAAATATGAAAAAGTCGCTTTTCGTTGCAGTGTTTGTGATTGTGCTGTTCGTGGTCATTTCACTTTTTGTATGATTTGTGGTAAGTGTTTCGGGATCTATATTTTCAATACACGCATCGAAATAAATGCATATTTTGAATGTGATAGGGCATGGCGGACATTCAGAACATATCCTTTCCTGGTTCTCAGAATCAAACGAATGCCCAACGGGCTGTGGCTGTGTTTGTAAACTTGACGCATTAGCCACCATGCAGCCAAATGAAGTGAAGAATAAGGTGAACATTCCAAAAACTCTTTTCGGTGGCAATGATTTGATTCAATTGAGACGGAATCTCGATAATTGATATCTTATAACTGCGGTAAATGTATATTTCGTTAGATATGACCTCATTAGCTGGTCTAATCTAAAATTCATATATGCTAATATTTAAAAAAGAGATGAATCAAGTAAGTTGTTGGTGGTTGGCCATCATACTGGATAGTGACATAAAATGCTCCTTTTCGGACACAAAAATTATAGACATTTTTGTCTCTCATTATTTTTTCAAAACTATACTGTTGTACATTTAACAGTTAGAAATCGCATACTTTAGGACTCTTCCTCATATTAGTCACTAGTTCGCAAGATGATTAGTATCAATTGATAATATCGAAACATTTTTTCCCCAGTATAGAAAACAAGTGTCTCGTGTCTCGCGTATCCATATTCTGAACTACAACCCCAGCACGCGCTGCCTGAGTAGAAGCTTCTTTTGTTCTTCTTATGAAAATTGTACACGACATAGTATTTCACTCTTTTGCGTTATTTTGACCGCGCGATAGAAAAATATGAATACCGATAGTTCAAAAATACATAAACCATGCACCATGTACCATGTACCATGCACCATGTAGAGCAACGAAACGATGCGTTAGAGGTTCGCGGATCCCTGCAAGCCATATGTAGACTCCATTTCGTTGGGAAGGCGGTGCAGGACTTGGACTTCTGAAAAGTAATATCGTAAAAGTTAGGGACTTTAAATGTCAAGCAATAGTTGACGGTCCGAGCAGAGTTTTAAGTAAATTTACATTATTTGTTTCGAGCGTATATTACAGTCGAAAAAATTTAGACACGATCCAACTATGAGGCCCTTATATGTACAAAATTTTGCGGAATAGGATGAAATCGTTCTTTCTATGATTTCTTTTTTCTCTCTCTCATATATCATGTAATGTACCGGTATCTTTCCAGAGAGAAAACCTGTGACTGTGACCGCGACCGTGACCGCGACCGTGACCGCGACAAAGAATCGCCTTTCGCCCAGCTCTGTGATAGTCCTACAAAAACAAAAATGTTAGCATATCTTTCTCATAATATGTGTGTATGTGACCTGAACCCAGCTCTATGATATTCCTACAAGAACAAAAATATGTTGGTACATATTTCTGACATGTGTTTATGTAAACACTGAATGTCGACTGAGTCCCGGATATGATCCTCATTATTGTTCTGAAAGCACTTCAAATTGAAGATATCTTCGTGGTGTCACCAATCTTCAAATTGTATCTTTGCAATGACAGGCAAGATGCAAATTAATGATGCATATCCAACTTTTGACCAATAGTAGATACGTATTTTGAACTAACGTCATCAATCATAACTTTATATCTTTTTTTTTGCAGTAACACGCACGATCCAAATTGGCATTGACGATATCCTACTTTACAAGCAATTGATTGATACCACAAATCTTTGTTTCCAAATTTAATTTTTTTGAGTGAGAAAACAACGTTGAAAAGGTGAGTGAGATGCACGAAATGATTGACACCTCGATACTCTTCATCTAACTTACATAACTTTTTTAGAATGAGATTCGCCACAAACGCAATCGCCACAGCCGCGTTAGGCTTACTTACCATCAACGAAAGTGATGCTTTTAGCACGCTTCTTCAAAAAACGTTTGGTTTAAAGAAAACATTCAATGACTTTAAGGTGAAGGCTGACAAAGCTAAGTCCTTGTTCCAGTTATTGAAGAGCAAGGGTGATCCGATTATGTTTCCCGATGTTCACCTACCCAAGTCAATGTCGATCGGAGAAAGGATAGACAATATCCTTCAGAATCAAATCTCGACAAATATTGAAATTGTTGCGTATGTTCTCGAAGGAGAAATTGAAAAAAGTTTAGATATCGACCTAGATGATGTCTTACCCGGTGCACTTGAGGGTTTGGACTCAACTCTTGATACCCCGTCGCTTTATGGTATGCCTAAGCCAAGTAAAGGCAAAGAATGGCCTCGATCCTCTCAAATTAGGGGCGTTTATCCGACAATGATCAACAGTCTTATCAAGGTCGAAATTGATGATACTGATCCCGCTGAGGGATACTTTTACTTCGGCAATGGAAATTATCTCGAGATTCTACCAATGATATTACAATCGAACCCCTTTTGGGCAAGCGCCTTATCCGTGAGCGGCGATAATGACGAATACATCGAGCTTACAACCGATGACAAAACATCGAAATATTCCATTATCCTTGATACGATGCAAGAAAAGGTGCAATCTAGATTTGTTAATGTCCGTTTCAATAGGGATATGACCATCAACCAGATAACAAACAAAGGTGAAGTGGTACCCGAAGAGGACTGGAACTACTATGCTAGTGCTGCGTGCTACAATGTGTACTGTAAGTGCTTTGCCACAATTTTCATAATGTTTTTTTTCTTCTCGAGGAATGAAGCGTCTAAAGTTTTGTTCGTTTGTCGAAATATTTTCTTTCAGTTTATTCTCAGCAAGTCCATGCATTGATTCATGTGCTTCATTATCTTATGTGCGCGGGTATCACTTTAAGCACAGAAGAGAGTCACGATGCTTCTATTGAAGCATGGGGAGCTATTTATGATGATAACATTGCCATTAAATATTACGAGGTAGCTGGGTTGTTATTCGAGTCAAACTTTGGAAACAACGACGTTAAAGTTCTTACAGGCAAGAATGGAATCGGCGGTACGGTAGCAGTGATGGCACCTTTACGAGAATTGCTCTGTTTGTGGGGAAGCTTTAAAACTGCCGACGACTTCATGAAAAAATTCTTGCTTAAGGATATATATGATACAGCAAAAAATCCAGAAGATTTAATCGATTCCTCCAACATTCTTACCGAGTTTAGGAAACAAGTTGATCTTGTGGAACCATACGCGACGGAACTTACTGAAGCTATGAAAGCTGATAATCCTGATGGTCTTAAAGATGCTGAAGACTATTTGACAAAGTTCATGAGCGACACCGGTGAAGGAGTTTCATCTATCGACTCAATTTCATCTTGGGTGCAGTTGATGAGTTGCACTGGTATCATGCATGGTTCGACATTAAGTTACTCTCGTATGACGTTGATACCAGAAATTTGGAGATGGATTGATATTTCTACGGACACTTTCAGCGATAGTGAAATCGACATTATGAGTCCGATTATTGCAACTATTCAGGGAATGTGCGTTGACAGGCATGTATTTACGAGCGAAGTGACACATGGCACGAAATGGGACACTTCGAATATTAGTCCTAGACTGAAGGCGGTTATGGAAAAATACAATCAGAAGTCAGAAGATCTCAAAACACTTCTTAAGGACGAGTTAATGACTAGGCCGGACTTCAATGAATATGGATGGATCCTTACTGATCAATGCCCTGATGGATTTGATGGAAAGCAGCTTACTATCGCCACCTACATTTAATTTACTGATTGCTGATTGCTGATTGGCTCGATTTCTGAGCACAGTGGCTGTGCAAACTCAGTTCCTTGATTTCTCCATTTATTTCGTTGTATATCATGGGGTGTGTAAGGATGGTTTGCCTTATGACACATGACTGCTTGACTTAAAACTTATTTATGATTAGATGAACTTATAAACGTATCTAATAAATAACCAGAGGAAATTTATAGGCTTACATTTGTATTTCAGTAATAACAGCAGGAATACGAGGAAAGATGTAGTAGAGTCTGACAAAAGTGAAAGAAATTTTGGAACAATGCATGCAAAAGCAAGTCAATAACATAAAAGCTATCAATCATTTTGCTATATCGTAAATAAGTAAAGTTGAGACAGGAGGTCTGTTGGTCACGAACGACCGTCTCTTTGTATTCGCACACTGCATTGTGTAAAGCCACATATTCTGTAGGCGTGCCATCAAGAATATTATTAGGTTCTACGAGGACAACGCAATTACAGTACCTCTTCCAAATGTAAGCCTCAACCTTATGCTGAATTATTCTGTGAACGTCTGGGTATAACGACCTATGATAGCTTTTGAGAAAGGAATTCTAGGTTGTTCAGGTACTGGTAGGCCCAAATAAAAAGTAAAAGCTGTGGAGAAATATTATCTTCCACAAATGAAAAGGAACTTGATAGTAACGCCTGAAACAGCTGCGAACCATCTGTTTATGTTCCAGAAGAAGGCTATCAACTCAAATTACTTCTTCTGTAGTAAAATTAAGGTTTAATATCACTAGGCGTACCTCTAAGGGCAATAAAAATGTAGATAAACTCACTAATCTGTTTTTTTTTCGTGTAAATTTCACTAATCTGTTTTTTTTACTGACATTTACGTAGACATTTGTAGACATTTCATACTTATTAATAACACATTTGCTATAAAAGTTTTTCACGTTCCCATTTTTCATCTCGCAGTTTTTCCCCTTTTAAATGAAAAAATTAGAAATTTACAGATCTTTATTTATTTTTCATTACTTATTGTGACTTTGTTTCGGTCTTGCCTAGTACACATTCGCAGTATCACTGATGTACTGAAACTATATGTATTAAAATACATAAACCTATAATTAGTTTGTTTTTATGCTTTTTTTATTCTCCCTTTGTATTTTTTTGCTTATTCTGAGAAAAGGTCTCCTTATTCTCGAAAATCACAAGATAAGCCATTGTGTTTTATGGTGATGTATTAATACAGGTAGATGGCATAAAAATGTTCTTTTTGTCCCACTCAGTGGGACATAGCATAAGACATAGAGTCTACATCTATTTATACACCCTTGGTCTACATGTACACAATTGTACGGATTTTGCCTTTTACGATTTACGATGTGGCCATCAGGGCTTGTCGGCTTGTAGACTCTACGCTATGCAACTCAAAGCTCAAAGTAGAAAGTTATTTACTAATCGAAAGCATAGGCCTTTCAAATCGCAATGGCAAACCAAGCAGCTAAGAAAGCATCCAAAGCTAGAAAGGAAGCATCGGAAACATATAAGCCTATTTTACTAGCGATAAACGCTTTGTACATTTACGGATATGTTTTGAGGAGATGGGAGGATTACTCATCGCAATGGACAAATGTGTTGGGTTCTATTATTATGGTTGGTTTGACATGGTTCTCGTACGTATCAATATTAGAGGCCTCTTCGATGGCAACAAGAACATCGAAAGCGGCATCATGGGGGGATAGTAACAGTGATGTTCTTGCCGGAGGGATATCACTTGATTTATTGGGATTGGTCGTTATCGTTCAAATGGGCACAGCGTTCGTTTCATGCAAGTTTTATTGGTTGCTTTCAATAATTCCAATGTATTTAGCGTACAAGGGATTTGGTTGGTTGAAAACTTACATGGGTTGGGGAGAAGGTAGTGGCGATTATTGCAATAATGAAGTACACGACAATGAAGCTACAAATGCAAGGAGGGAAGCACGTCGTCAAAAGCGAAGACAAAAGTGGAGTTGATCTTCAGAGCAGTTCCAAGTTTAGATGTAACCTACACAAAATTTTCAACAGTTTACCGTAGTGAGCTAATAAGAAGTACCGGTACTTGTCGACAGTATCAGGGCTGGATATTTGATCTTAAGGATGTGCATTAAAATGAAGATTCTTATATTCCAATTTACTTCGTCAAAAGTGACGATGTCGCTTCTCTAATATCCTTCTCTATATCTTGCATATTCTTTTGAAGCATATCTATTTTTGTATAGTCACTCTTTTGCAGCATTTTTGTGAAAAATTCATGGATCGCGCGAGCGGCGTCAATCCTTCCAGCAATGGCCGAGGCATGCAGTTGATCATAATCTCCTTCACCTTCAGGCAAAATCGTACCATTTTTCGCTTTTTCGCTACGTTTAGCATCAAATGAATTTCCGCTAATAACGGCGTTCGCACAAATCCTCCCAAACATAGATCCTATCTCAAAAGCCCCAGAAGCCGATGATCGGTATCCTAAAATGAAACCTTCTTGTAATTTCTCTTCATGACTCTCCTCAAATGCTTCACGAAACCCAATATTTTCAAACTTTTCACACATTGCAACTCTTTCCCTCTCCATTAGGCTCATCTCTTCTCTACTTGATTCATCATCTTCACATTGGTTGCCAAAGAAGTCATCACTGCTACAAGAGTCACTATCTAAATTAATATCATCACCGCGACTTCCAAGCTCCATTTTCGAAATTGAACTTCAAAAGTCAATGAGAGCCACTCTCAATACTTTATAAACTGGATCCTGTGTCCCAAATGCTAATTCTGTCACTAATCAGATAACTGTAATGAATGGTTTACAGTTTACACACACATATATATACACATCACACATCTGATACATGGAATACATGTAACCCCAATCTGCTTTCATGTTTTCAAAGGTGCAAGTAACATTGTACGGTGGAAGTTGCGGCGTGCATCGACTCGACTTGATAAAAAGATTCTACTTTGACTTAAATCGACAAAGCTATGGATTACGAACAATCTGTGGCGTGTCTGACTCGCCAAATTTACATCTTTGTAAAAACATGTACCGATGTTGTATATATATACAGTCACTTCCCTTGTCCCGTGCTTTCACCCTTTGTCCACGGTCGACAAAGAAATGATGCGGTGCAACGCCGCCTCGCGAAACATTTCCGCACATTCCATCCAAAAACGACTACATGTATCAAAGGCGAAACCAACACAGCGGAGCTTCATCACCAATTCTTCAATTCATCTATCGCAACTAGGAATTTGAACAAGAGTAAATATGTCTGCCAGGGCGACGTCCGCGGGTGCGAAGCCACCCCTTTACAAAGTTGTCATGTTGGGCGATAGGTAAGTGAAAAATGCCGTGGATCATGTTTGAGTCGAAGCATTGGTTCGTGACTGACGTTGCGCTCGTGGCACTTTTCAGTGGTGTTGGGAAGACAAGTTTGGTTGCTCGTTTGACTAATCCGGATCGACCAATAAATCATGATATATCCGCCACAATGGGTATTGAGTTTGATACTCAGATGCTCGATACTCCACACGGTAAAGTGAAGGCACAGATTTGGGATACAGCAGGTCAGGAACGTTTTGCTCGAGTTTTGCTGCCTACATATTTCCGCAAAGCAAAGGGTGTTATTTTGGTGTATGATATTACGAATGCGAAATCTTTCGAAAGTCTAAGTGAGCGCTGGATGGCTCAGTTGAATGATCATGCCGCAAGTGACGAATTGGCCAAGTTGTTGGTAGGAAACAAATCAGATCTTGAAGCAAGTCGAGAGGTTCCACGTGAAAAAGCTGAGAGTTTTTGTTCTGAATTTGGAATGGAGTTGTTAGAAACTAGTGCCAAAAGTGGAGAAAATGTGTTGCAAGCCTTTGAAAAGTTAGTCGGTATCGTTCACGATCAAGCGCTAACCAATGCGAAAGGAGGAAAGAATGGAAAAGGAATTGCAGTACCTGCATCTGGTTTTAAACTTGAGGAGACTCCTTCAGCAGAGAAGGCACCGGCTGGATCAAGCGCAAGTTCATGTGGTTGTTGAATAAATTTTGTATATTTAGCTGGTCAGAATTCATTGAAGAAGCCTTTTACGTTCATGACTTAAATTCATTTTTCATTAGTCCATAAGCCTAAAATATATCTTCGTTACACCGACGAATGTCTTAACCTTTTAGCCAGCACGGTATTTTCTGCTGAAAAATTTCGACAGATGATCATTAGAATTATCGCCTACGAGATTAGGATTATCGAAAATTTATGAATCTATATTTTAGGACAAGAGACTATCACTTCTTTTCTAAATTGCATACGAAAAGTCGAAGTATGATGCTCAAAATTTCGTTCACATAATTGCGATAAAATTCTTTAAAATTTAGTCAAAATTAAGCGACTTGTAAAGTTAATCAAAGAACAAAGCAACGACAAAGTAGTAAAGATCATATAAAATAAAAATAAGTTCACCCGCATTATTTGGAGGATCTGTATTTCACGACACAAGAATATCGATTATTTTATAAATTGTATACGAAATGTCGAACTTCATTGCTCGTACCATTCAAAATAAATAACGATGTTTGTCAAAAATAATAATGATGAAGTAACGATCATAGAAAACGAAAATCTTTACGTTAGCTTATGTATATCGAAACAAGATCCATCCCATTTATATAGATCTTGAAAATACAAATATTTGTGTCCCTCAAAATAAAACAATAGGCATCATTGCCAACATGATTAACAACATTGTTGAATATTTTAAGTCATCCATGCCTTGAGACCCATCCACTTTTACGTCATCCAACAATACCACTTCGACATCAAAGCTTCCTTCACCCCCTACAGCAGATCCATTATCATCCTGCAACTTGCGCATATTCTTACCGCCTTTCCTGCCAACGGTAGTAAGTTTACGACTATTGGATGTGTTAAAACCAATCGTTGCAATTTCCGATATAGTGACGGGAGCCGGTAAGGCGTCATCACCGGCATTAAAAAATGCGGAAACGATACGAGTATTTATCATGGCTATACCCTCATTAAGCTTACTGGCGCTTGCTAAACTCATAGGCAAAGAATGGCCTCGATCCTCCCAAATTAGGGGCGTTTATCCGTCAATGATCAACAGACTTATTACAGAAATATCCCAACTACTTTAAGAAGAGGTTGATCACGGTATAAATGGGGAAAAAGTGACGGTAAAAAATGGATACAATATAACAAAATGAAAAGAGCACATGCGGTAGGGCAATCATAAAATAATAATGTAAACTTTTTAAACTGTTACATAATAATCTTACTTTTAAATATAATCGAGTCTATCGAAAATACTTTTGGAAAATTCCCAGTTTTTTTTATATGCATCCTAATATCAAAACAAAATAGGAATCATTGCTAAAACAACTAACGTCGTTAAATACTTCAAGGCATCGAAGCCTGGAGATCCACTCACATCCACCTGCTCGTCGTCCGACAATAACACTTCCACATTAAATACTCCTTCTCCTTCTACAGCAGCTTCATTATCATCCTGCAACTTGCGCATGTCTTTATTTCCTTTCATACCAACGGTGGTAAGTTTACGAGTACCAGCTGTGTGAAAACCAATCACAGCAACTCCTGATAAAACGACGGTGGCCGGTGAAACTCCACTGTCGACATCAAAGAATGCAGAGATGATACGAGTATTCACCATAGCCATACCCTCATTGAGTTTACTAACGCTCCCTAAACTCGTAGGCTTTCCATCCGAATCAATCACCTGAGTGCTGATCTGTCCGTTGCCAAGCGTGACGTCCTTGAAGGAAGTGATGACTGAATTTTCCGTCGGATCGTAGACACAAACACTTACGATGTCATTCTGGTCGTATTCCACAGAAGTATCAAAGCAATCTCCCTTAAAAGCAGCAGCTGCAGGGCAATCACAGGCATTGAGCTCTGTAGTAATTGTTCAGGCTTGCTCAGCTTTGCTTTCTTCCGCTTCTACAATGGATACACTGGCAGAAGTAAAGCCAATTTGCAATAGGAAGGTCACAGTTACCTTGACTTTGTAGAAATTGACCGAACTCTCAATGATGCTACCATCACTGTTGGTAACGTCGACCTTGCCAAAGTCCGTTCGAATGCAAAACTCAATCTTGGCCTTTTCCATGTTGTCTTCTTCTTATTCGAAATATATGGATTTGTTATCGGGATCAGTGGCATGTGTGCCCCTGGAAGCACTGGTGGCCGTATCAATGTTGACCGCGGACGTGACCTTGACATCCTTGCCTTCTACCACATCGAGAGCCTCATCGTTGCTGATGCTAACGAGAGTAGTATCATCGGGGTATTCATCGACAAGCTTGGATTCGCAATTGGAACCAACCAAGATAATCTGTTAGAAGGAATCTCTTGGGACCTTGTTTGAGATGAGGGTCTTGATAACAATTTCCTTGTCGAAACTTGTTCCATCAAAATCAGTAATTGTATCATCTTTGAGGAACGTAAGAGCAAAGTCCATCTTGGATACGGCTGCAGTCGGGGCAACCGATGGAGATGTTAAACCTATCAACGAATAAGCTCTCCCCTTGGAATTGTTAAAGTTCGTTGCTGCAATGGCAACTACAACTCCATCTGCTGACATTTCAATACCACCACCAAAGTCCCCCCCCCCCCCCTTCTCCAGAGATCACATTCTCTCCCACAATAACATAGTTGCTTTCGATCTTTTTATACTCACCGCCATATGCTCCGACAGCAAGGTATTTTCCGCTGGATGATAATTTACACGTACATAAGTTATCTTCGGAATTATCTCCTACGATCTCAAAAGTTTTCTCCCACGCATCTTCCGTTATAGCATAGTTGTAAACACGAACATGACCCTTGTCATTTCCACCCCCGTCGTAACCTCTGGCACCAACGGAAATAGTCAATCCATCGTGTGTGATCGACAAAGAGCGATAACCGCCAAAGCGGTCAAGACCAGCATCGCCAAAAATAACATTCCCCATCTGCACCCATTCCATTGACCCATCAAGATTGACATCTTTCCAATGAAACACACTAACTTGACCAACAATACCACGGCGACTTTGATGACTACCAACGGCGGCAATCGTCCATTATAATTGAGAGCAATTCCAGCCCATCTACCATAACCAGTTAATGCAGATCCTCGTTGTTGGAATCCATTGCCAATCCTTTCATAGATCCTCCCAAAAATGGAGTTACCTCCATAAGTGACACCGACGGCACTGCCATCGTCGCCTGATACGGACACTCGTGCAGATCTACCATCACCCGTGGTATGGATCAATTCATAGAGGTAGGTAGTGTTGGATAACTCATACATATACACAGCACCATATTCTGCAGAAATAGCCAGAATCGATCCGTCATGTGACAAACCAACTGCATAGCCATTACCATTAACCTGCTGGAACATGTTCCAATCCATGCCATCCTTGCCGTACGACCTTACATATCGCGCACCTCGTGCTCCCACTGCCATGGTTTTACCATCACCTGACAAGGCGATGTCATGACCCAAGTAGTCACCGTCCGCACCGGTGTCGATCGTTATGAGCTCCTGCAATTATAGATACAAAAAATATCCATGTCGTCATATGAGTTGTAAATTTAACAACGGTGTTGATGTAAACGTGTGTTTGTTGTATCATGATAACTTCACAACCACGGGTCAAAGGCCGCACGGCTAAGGCGATCCGCGTACTGGAGAGACTGACTAGAGCATATGCTCGAATTAAGGTGGGAGAGCAAGCTGGTTGTAAGCGAACTCGATCATGTGAAACCACCAGGGAAGGCTTTTGTTTTGTTTTTTTGAACTGTTTTTAGCGGGTGAGGTGCGACTGAAAGAGTGTCGAGCAAGTCCCGCAGTACCACTCGAAGGAATAGGTGAGGAGTGGTCCCTATAGTACCGTGACTAACACAACTGAATGACCGGGGCTCTGCTCTGCGACTTAGTGTTATTCTAGCCCCGCTACGACGCCCATCGTGGTAAGGGGGCCCTTGTAATAACAAGGGAGTGCTTGTTAAGGTTTATTGAGCCCGCTTTAACTCTTTTAGACCTGAAAAGTTATGTCCTATATATAGGACATAAGAAACGTGTTTTGATTGGCTAATCAAAATTTTAGCCCATTTTGATTGG
>Ga0115008_10000819_pt1 | contig 24275 bp, 26 predicted proteins | sample FraStrMetagenome_FD_87164 | JGI IMG/M metagenome (GOLD analysis project Ga0115008, IMG submission 87164) | Marine eukaryotic phytoplankton communities from Arctic Ocean - Fram Strait ARC3M Metagenome | ecosystem: Environmental > Aquatic > Marine > Oceanic | place: Fram Strait | collected...
AACGAGGTTCGGAACTTATGTTGGTCATTCGGCTAAATCAATTGTATTGGAAACTCAGCTTGAATCTTCAAATATTGCTTGACATGTAAAATCTCTAACTAATTATCACTTTTCAGAAGTCCATAGTTGAAAATTTGCTAAAAATCAGTTGGAAATATAATTTTATTGAGTAAATTTTTTCTGAGGATTTCACACACAATAAAACAGCACGACCAATTCAACTGCCTGTCTCTTGTCTCTTGGCACAACAACTAATCACCCCATAAAAATAAAAATACTCATTACAACTAAATCAAGTCAAGCACTCCTGAATGTGTAGTTTGAACATGAGGGTTGTAGATCGTGACAATGAAAAACAGAAGCGAAATTCGGAAATGTCATCAAAATCTAGCGTTTTCTCCACTTCGTCTTCTTATGGATCTAGATCTGACGCCAGCGATGCATCATCACTTGTTTCTCTCATTCCTAGCGAAGTTGAGGGTTTAATGGAGGACTTGACAAGCCGTCCTCTCGTTTGTCACCCTGAAAACAATTCGCGATTTGACCAAAATTTTCATAGGGAAACCGGATTTTCGATCGATGCGGATATAGAGCCAGAAGATGCCCCCAAATGCGTACCAAGAGGAAAGTCGATATGAAAAAGTCTTTACACTAACAACAAGTTAGTTTTTTTAGTTTTGATTTGGAAACTTGGTGGAGAAATGTGGAATAATTCTAATTTCGGCGCAGATATTCAGAATCCAAAACAACGAAGCCGAAGTCAAAGTCAACGTATTCAATGAATATGTCAATCCTAGGCCGGAAGTAGTTTGGAATGACCCCAAGCATGTATAGCCTCTCATGGTTTAAGTCCTAGTCATGAAAAATTGTAAATACTAATACAATTGATTTGGTTTGGAAATCATTCGAGAAGTTCTTCGATGCGAACATCGGGTCGGATTAAGTTGGAGTTCTAATTGCTTGGAACGGATAAGACTGTCACTTGCGGTGGCTCGACAAAGTAGCGCAATCACCATACTTGTTTCTCAGTTTTCTTGTATAATGGTCACTATGGATGTGGAAGGCATGGGCCGTCGAATGCTATGAAACGGGTAGCATTACGTGAATATTAAATATTGGACATATCTTTTTTATTTTTCCTTGTCAGTTTTCGAAGAAGCACGTCATTGGACGGACGTTTACGCTTACTCGCAACCAGTAAAAACAATCAGAGTAAACAATAGAGATGGTCAACCATTTAGAAAAAGATGTAGGTGCAAGAACACGCGCTGAAAAAGAAAAATATCAATATCAAAATGTTTTGGTCTCGATTAACTCGTTGTTCCATCAAAATTATTCGAATGGTACCAATCAAGAATGTAATTTTTCGAAAATACGAACTTTCGTGGACTGATCATGGTTCATGACGGACAAGGATAATATCCTTGACCGACATCTACTTTATAATTTTTGTGGCACGAGATGTATTCAATATTTTATTCCTCAAAATAGAGCTATTGCGGAAATAACAAGAGACGCACCATTACGGATTTTTGTTGTGGTATGTCAAAAAGTTAAGTGGTTAGAAACAGGTCCTATTCGAGCAAAACTAAAGTGAATGATGCTGAGGATGATGGCAAAAATTCTAAGCCCCTATGTTCTAGAGGGGCTAACTCATTGAGATGGACTAACATGGAAACTCGTAAAATAAAATAGAACTGTGAATACTAATACTTTATATACAAACAAAACTTTTGGATGCCGATATATCAAAGGCACCAATTCAAACAATGGCAAATGTATTATATCATCGAAAATTGCATACACACATTGTATTAACCTCTGATACGCGAAGTTATGATTAGTCAATGCTTTGGGTTGAAGGTAGCCCTCCTATCAATCCCTCGATTTGGTTATCCCCAAAACAACCATTTTCGTTCAAAAGGACATTAACGACTTCTCCTACCACTATCGTGGACGGTGGCTTTATTTCATACTGCTCAGATAAGTCTGCAATTGTGCTCATGTTTCCAACTAATATACGTTGATCAGGGCAACCTGCTTTCTCCACAATAGCAACAGGTGTATTGCGAGGATACCTCGCAAGATTAACGAGATTGTCACATAATTTACGCAGTCTACCTACTGCCATTAAGAAAACAACAGTCTGTTCTTTGTGATACTGAATCAAGTCGGGAGATGTTCCATTTCTTCCGTATCCAGTACACATAACAACTTGATTAGAAACGCCCCTATGAGTGACAGGAATTCCACCCAAAAGAGGAGCAGCGAAAGCCGCCGAAACTCCCTTTAAAAGAAACTACATTAGAACTCAATTTCTATTGTAGTACAAGATTATTGGCGACTTACAGGAACAACAGTTGGCTCAACGCCCATCTTTCGAAATTCGAGAACCTCCTCACCACCACGACCAAAGACAAAGGGGTCTCCAATCTTCAGCCGTACAACGTGCTTTCCTTCGATCAAACCTTGTCTACACCAATCGTAAATTTCCATTTGAGCCTTCTCAGCACAGCCCGGTAATTTTCGTGCAATCTTTACCTGATAATAAGTGTAAAAGAATGTCAATATTCCATTCATATTATTGAACCAGAATTCAAACTTACTTCTCCTTCACATAGTGCAATGATTTCTGGGCTCACAAGTCTATCAGCAACGATCAAGGCGTCCGGATCAGAAATTATGCGATGAGCAGCTATTGTTAATAGGTCAGGATCGCCAGGGCCTGAACCAACCATACTGAGTATCACATCACCAATCAGAAGCCAATGTTGGTAAGCAAAAAAAGTATCTGAAAAAGAGAATGTGTACTGGAAGTCTTACCTAACCCTGCCCATACTACCATTGCTCACCAACAAATCTTCTGACCCACTCTCACCACGAGTGCTCGGGGGAACTTCTTGACCTTCACTCGGTAAGTACATGTACATTCGTGTCCGCATGGAATGCTCACGACGAACCTTGCTGTTGGCGAAACCCCTACCATCATACCTTGCGAACGAAGCTACTCGGGCAAATCTTGCCAACGTTACCATTAACAATGTTACAAATGTGAAGGATCTCATCGTAGAAACATGTATCTTCAAAATAAATATAAATTATACAAAGAAACCTCTCTGTTACGGATGAATGGCTGTATCGAAATATACAACACTAACTTTCGTTTTATAGGTATTAAAAATTAAAATATACTTCGAAGTAAAAGATTTATGGAGCCCAATCGGCACTTACACTTACACTTCTTCGTTTCCATTTTCATGTTTTATTATCATGATGTTCGGATTACGAATGGAGGAAGAAGGGAGTTCCCATTTACGATTTATCAGGATCGGTGGCTGTCGATGAAAGTTTCGCAAACACTCAAATACGAATTTTCCAGTTGACACCGACAGAGAGCATTTCGATGTGATGTTTTATGTTTCTAGTTTTTCTATATCTTTTCTCTATAGCTCTACTAGATCTAGAGAGAGAAAGAGAGAGAGAGATATTTCGTATGTTTCGGATGATATAAGTAAACCATGCTCCGAAAACTCCGAGGATATCCCATCGAATTACGTGTAGTACTGTGCTATCTCGTCCTTTCTACCGGAGTTGCGAGCTCGTTTGTGAGTCCAGGGTCTTGGAAGTCGGAACCTACATGTACGTTCAAGCGCCATGGAAAGGTTTCGATAAAGCTGCAGAATGCTCTCACAAGTGCTGATATAGAGAAGCTTGCTGCTCAAGATTATGCGGTGATTCCGAACTTTATTTCGGAAGACTTGGTAGATGAACTCGCGAAAGATGTCACGAATTTGAGATCCAAAAATAAATTTAAGGTCGCGCGTATTGGTCAAGATTCGACGAATGCATTGAACCATGATATCCGAGTAGCTGAAACGTGCTTTCTAGGAGAAGGTAAGCTTGGAGATTTTCCGCGCCCCGCACGTAATAAGCTTTACGAAGCGTTGAACGGTGCCAGAACTTCTCTTTCTGGAAATACCATGTTGGACATTCAGAATTGGCAAACTGGAGAAGTGGAGCGAGGTGCTCCTGCACTCGACCGAGAACTTACTGAAATGTTGTATGCCTATTATCCAAGTGGTGGATTTTATCGACGCCATCGAGATGCTATTCCTGGATCGGCGTCTGTATTGCGGTGTTATAGCTTACTTTTATATCTCAACAAAGTAAGTTCGTTGAAGTGCCTTGCGTGTACGAGACATGAATCTAATTTTCACTCATATCTCTTCAAAAATATAGAATTGGTCAAAAGAAGATAAAGGGGAACTAAGAATGCATTTTGATTCAGGTGGGGATGAGTTACCAGAGGGCGAAGAGCCTACTTTTTTGGATATTGAACCAAAAGCTGGTACTCTAGTCCTTTTCAAGTCGGAGAAGGTCCCGCATGAGGTAAACAAATGTTACTATCTAATAGCTTACTTCTGGCTCAATATATTTTCTTCTAGGTTCTCAACACAAACTCCGAAAGGCTGGCTGTTGTAGGATGGTATAACAGGGCTCCGACTGTTGCAGATGTCAATTTACTTGCTTCAGAGGACGATCAGAAGAAGGTCGGATTGCTTTTGATATCTGCTCTTTTGACAGTGGTCGGCCTTGTTGGAGTGTTGAGTGGTGGATTTTAGTATTATTTTTTTATTTTTCGGAATTGGTAAGTTTTGTTAGCAAACTGTATCAATGAAACGAACCAGCTGAAAAAGTTTACTTGTATTTTCGCTGAACATAGAGCTGGAAGATGAGAGTGGACGAGTTAAAGTATGAGCTCTAATGAGCGAGGATTTCTTTGTTGTTTGTACTCAAGGAGAAAGGACCATTTATTAAGGTAATATTCGATACACACATTACGTCGTTTTGGTGTCTAAACTATCATCATTATTTATCATGCTCTTACACCATAATAAGTTATTTTAAGAGTAGAAGTTAATAAAATAAAAGCATACAGTTTAATAAAAATAAGTTATTTTTGTGTATTTTCCTAGAAATAATCCAGAAACTTGAATACACTTTTGATGTCAATCATAAGGCAAAATCCATCGTAAAGGATCTTGCTAACATTATGCTGTATGAGAGTAGAAGTAGTTAGGGATACATTTGAAAAGAAACTACCCTCGAGAAATGTATACACTTCACGATCATAGATTTTCAGGTTGATCAAGTTTGAAATGATGGGTCAGTCAATGCACGCTGACTTGTCCGTTCCGTTTAGAATTCAGAACCACGAAAGTTTTATATATATATTTTTAAATTGTATGCTTTTATTTTATTAACTTCTACTGTGTAAGACGGCGAACAGCGAGGAGGCAAAACTTTTTACATTCGCGTATGCTCTCGTACATGTCACATTGTTGTATCATCGAATCATCGGTCTTCTCTCTTTGTTTTTCAGAGAAAAAAGATATCTCGATTGTACACAAACACAGACAGACATGATATCATGATACTCTCATGTCACATTTCGAAAATATTGAAATTAATTTGAATTACCGGTCACCGGTCACTGGTACTCGTCCTGTATGATATTCTCTCTTGTGATTTCATATAAAAATACATATACCAGAGAGTGCAGAGTGCATCACCATCATCATTTTTTGGTCCATTCATTTTTCATCACCATTATTTCTCCACGTAAATTTCCAACTCTAACCTTTGTCGGTTTGCTATCACTAGCGTTACGTGCCTGCCAAGTGCCTACGATTACGACCGGCTTCGTTTTCCAATATTTCTCTTTACCAAACACCATGATTCCATTTCATAAGAATCCGTACAAAAAGCATAATCCATATGCATGTGCATCGTTATCCTCGTCGAAGAATGACAGGAGAAGAAATTCTAATGTTGCTGCGTTATTAGGTTCATCGTCCGGCATGTCCATGTTACATCAGAATCAGCAGCTCTGCAACAATCGTAACGAAGATCATGATGATGATGATGGTGGTGATGGTGTTCGAAATGGAGCATATTTTTCCAAGGATAGTCCTTACACGACGGGAAATGATGTGCACGGTGCCGACATTGTGGGTGCACCGGCACGCTCGAATCAGCAGGGACAGATGAAAGTGGACGACGATCGTGACACTGATCCTTCTAGATGTGGAGGTGCTCACTCGTATGGTAGTAGCTACCAAAATATTATTCAAAATGGAAAATGTGATTCTGCAACAAATGGTCTCAATGTAAATCATATGGGAAGTGGTTCAACTGACAACCTGCCATCTGACGTAGGAGCTGATAATGGATTGAAGCGTGCGCGCCATAGTTTGCATAATACTTTGCTTAACTTTTATGGGTTTGATACCTTTCGCGATGGACAAGAAGAAGTTATCAAGGCTGTACTTTTCGAAAAGAAAGATGCGGCAGTGTTTTGGTCGACGGGTCGGGGAAAGTCACTCTGCTTTCAACTGCCAGCCTTGCATTCAGGCGAGACAGTTATTGTGATATCACCTCTGATTTCTCTAATGCAAGATCAATGCGCCAAACTCAATGCACTATCGGGCAACAAACAGAAAGTAGCTACTTACCTGGGATCTGCACAGCGAGATTTGAATGCTGAAGATCGGGCTATGAGAGGAGAATACAAGGTCGTTTATGTCACACCAGAACGTATTTTAGCTTCTTCTAGCTTTTTGTCACGTTTAGCGGCGTTGAAAGAAAACCATGGACTTTCCCTCATTGCAATTGACGAAGCACATTGCATTTCACAATACGGACATGACTTTAGACCCGATTTTATGAAGCTGGGAGTTATTCGTAACCATCCCGTCCTTTCCCAAGTTCCAATTGTGGCACTGACTGCCACCGCAGTTCCGCGGGTGCAGAAAGATATATTAACAAGCCTAAAAATGAGGTCGCCATTGGTTTCAATTCGAAGTTTTGATCGCGAAAATCTTCAAATTTCTGTTCGACGCAGGCCAGATGGCGGATTTCGCGTTGCTTTCAAGGGATTTGTGGCTGAGTTGAATACCGCCAAACAAAAGGGGAACTTTCATGATGGTGGTGGACATAGTACTATCATTTATGTCCGCACACGCGATAGTACTGAACGGATCGCTAGTTGGCTAAATTCTCAGTTGATGGATGCTGGAATTAAAGTGGGAGCTTATCACGCAGGGTTGCCACTAGAAGCCCGCGACGAAATCCACACTGCATTTCTTGTTGGATCTATGGACATCGTAGTCAGTACCGTTGCGGTGAGTGTCGGAAAACGATACGCTTTCCCTTAAGTTTTCCACTTGATTTATTGGTCTAATTATACTTCTATAACTTGAAAACTATCGTCGCCTTGTGAAGTTTGGAATGGGTATTGATAAGGTAAATTATATATGATGTGTGTTCCGACAATTTGTACCTGGGTTAAGGGACGGAATAGCTAAATCATTTTTAATTTCTTCAATACCATGACAAATTCAGCCCGACGTACGAAATATTTTGCACTGGGAGCCTCCCAAAACAGTTGAGGAATACTACCAACAAATTGGTAGGGCGGGCAGAGATGGCCTTTCCTCACGATGCATGATGTGGTGTAACGAGAGTGATTTTGCCAATTATCAGGACGACTTTTACCTTGGAAAAATCGATAAGGGTGAAGCGAGAGATGCGCTAAAAAACTCAATCAATGCGTTGAAGCAATTTGCTATGACTAGCAGTGTATGTAGGAGGGCTTCAATTTTAAGATTTTTTAACGAGCGTCCATCGTTTGGAGAACATTGTGGCACTTGCGATGTTTGTGTCAGTAGTGCCAAATATCAGAATGATGCTTCGCGTGATTTCTTTTTGGAGTGTCGTAGCGTCTTGCTCGCGTTGAATGCTCTAAAGCCTGTATCAATAACCAAACTTGAAAAGGTAGTCAAAGGAATTGTTGTGGATAACTATGCGTATCGTAGAAATGCTGGGGAAACCCAAAAATTAATCCAAGCATCAAATCGAGAAGCCCCCAAACGAAAGTCGGGATTTTGGAAAGTCTTTTTGCCGTATTTAATTGAAGAAGATCTTGTATCTTCCGAAAGCAAGACAGTTCAGATTCCTGGCAAAACTTATTCGAAGGTGAGAAAATTCTACTATAAATTTGAATGATATAAATCGTTTGTTCGCTTAAAATGATTTAGACATATGTTGTGTACTCTATTACGTGGAAAGGAATGAAGTTGCTGGAGAATTCTCCCAACACCAGCCTCATCCTTTCTGTTCCCCAGGAGTTGCGAGACTTGGAGGCCCATGAACGTGAAAAGAGAGAAGCATTACTTGCAAAAATAAAACACTCTGGTGTCGACCTGAAAACTATTCCAAAAGAAGAATTGGACGTAGGAGATGGGGAGGTAATTAGGGCGTATAATTATTGGTTACGATATTTAGAACGTACGAAAGAAAGAAATTTCGAACGACACGAACAACTTGTGGACCTGCACACACGCATCAAAGATTGGCGGTCGAAAACAGCTCTATCTTTGAAGGTTGCTCCAGCTAATATTATGTCCGAGCATCTCGTGTCACAAATTGCATACGCATCGGCGACTGCTACAGGCGTCATTGACCAAAAGATACTGCACGATGCTGGAGTTCGAGTTGTAACTAATCTCGCGAAAGTAATTGAAAAATGGAACGACGAAACTGGAAATAACGAAAATCGCCTTACAAATCTGAATGAAGACTGTTCGTCCATTGCTTTGAAACAAAGCATATTTTCACCGATAAAACCATGGCAGCACGCCATTTATAAACCCGTAAAGAAGACTGGGCTTGCTAGCTGGGAATCATCTTATTTACGTTTTATGAAGGGGGAGAATCCGCACTCTATTGCGATGTCTCCAACAAATGGTAGACCCATCCAAGTGGCTACTGTAGTAAACCATATATTTCAGGCGTTGACGCATGGAAAAACAGTTGACTTAGGTCGGTTGTTTGAAGTGGTAAAACCACCAAATAAGCACGAATGGGAATGCTTGGTTCGGTGCGAATCTGAAACAGATATAGACGTTTTAAATTCCGAGGTAATGTTCAACACCGGATGTTTTTTGTCCCTATTTTCAATGCTAACCTTTGTTCTCTTTCCTCCTACAAGGTGTTGCTAAGAGACCTCCTTATGCCTATTGTAGGGAGGGAGATTATTGAAAAGGATTTCAAAGGTAGAACCGAGGAGGAACAAGCAAAGTATCGCAAATGGTGCGAATTAGCAAACATGTATATGAGCCTCCGTCGATGTGGTTTTGAACCTGTTTTTGAGGAAAGGATAAGTGGTAGCATGTAACGCAAATTTTTAGGGACCAACCAAATACAAGTACTTCCCGATTAAAGTTTTTCGTTCCATAAACAGTATCCATAAATGCTAACCTGTCGAAAGACACTGTAGAACATTAATCTTAGCAGTACCCAAATTTTGTAGTTAAAAGCTGGTACATGTATGCGAGTCCGAAAAAGTTGTGTGTGCAGCATATGCGGTTTCGCCAGGAAATGCTTAAAATAAATGGTCTTTATAGACTTCTACACGCTTTTGCAAGAACCATAATTTGCTTCGAAGATCAAATGAATTATACTAATCTAGAACACAATGATTCGATAAGAGGTGAAAAACTTCGCTTAGTAAAGCCCAGTCGATGACTCTGTCATTCGTTGTCTGTTACTACATACTTGTTATCAACCGCTATTCTCATGCATGTATGAGTTGCCGCAAATTTCATTTTAATTGTGTTTGACAAGATTTATTTTATGTGCCTATATCTGTTAAGAACTGCATGTAAATATTTACATTAGTATACAAAAATATTTTACCACTCATTTCTATCCCTGCGTCCCCGCCCATTACCCCTTCCCTCGGATCGACTTCTCGACTCGTATCTACCACGGCCTCCGCCTCCGCCTCCACCATCTCTTCTCCTGTCTCCTCTGTAGCCTCCTCGGCCACCGCCGTTACTATTACGTCCACCTCTTCTGTTGCCGTCAAATCTACCTTGACCTCGCCCGCCTCCACCACGGTTGTTCCTTGGCATTCCGAAGTTCCTTCCACGACTTATTCCGATCTCCTCCAAAATAGAGAAAGCAATTCCACCAGTGTCACTGTCGCCACTGTATGCAACAAGCTTTTTCGCATCCTCAACCTTGCAAAGAATAGATTACAAAATCTGAGATGTGAATAAAGCAAAGTAATGTCGAGTAAAATTTTTATCTCCACTTACACTCATATCAAACATGGCACTCCCAGTATCAGAGTTACTTTGAATTTTTCCAACTTCAGAGTCAAACCAAGAGTCTTCCTCCTCATGTTTGCGGCTCTGACGAGCAAGTTTTGAAACAGTAAACATTACATCACCTGCTGAAACTTGTCTTCCACTATCGTTCGTCATCTCAACAGTAACAACCCCAGATTCTCCTGTCAATAGCGAACGATTCTCAACTTCTGTGGACCTACGAGATATTGCTGCCAAGCACCTGGCCACAACATTCACTGGATCTTCTCCATCTTCCAATAGCGTCGCGGCAGAACTTTTGAAAAATTCAGCAGTTTCATCTGGTACAGCTTTACATGCAACTGCAGAGGTTTTGGCCGCAGCGCCAAGCGCGGCTTGAACAGAAGGTGGTCCGACAAGTTCAAACTTAAACCCATGTCCAAGTTCTCTCTCAATCCGTACAATGTCTCGCGACTGGCGATAGTCAAATAGAACAACAGATGTACCGTTACGTTCGGCCCTACCAGTGCGACCAGATCTGTGCACATAAGTGTCAACATCTCGAGGAGGTTGATACTGAACAACAAGATCAACATCCTGAATATCAATTCCACGAGCTGCAACATCAGTGGCTACAAGAACGTTGAATGATCCACTACGAAATGCTTTCAATGTTGCGTCTCTTTGTTTTTGCCCAACATCTCCGTGTAGTGCCTGTGCAGAAAGACTCTTAAACACACCCCCTGATACCAAATCATCTGCATCCCTCTTGGTTTGTGTGAAAACGATTGTTTTGCCAAAAATCTTTTGCTGCATCGCACCTTGAGTCTTCTCCTTTTTTGCTTTCGCAGCAGCAGCGATTTCATTTTCCTCAACCGCGCCATCCTTCTCACGAAGATGTATATCTTTCGATATCTCAACAGCAATGATATCTTCCAGGACAGAATTTCTCGAGTTTGGTCCGGGAGGAAGTTGTACCGCCAAGTGCCTCACTGTGGTAGCTGTTCTTGCACCACTGCTTTTACTCGTCGAGTCAATCATAACTACGTTCTCTTGATACTGTCGTCCAATATTCTTAACCCATGAAGGTGTAGTTGCAGAGAAAAGAAGGCATTGAGTCTTCTGGTCATTGTTCGAGCCAACTCCATCAAGTATGCGCTCGACATCATCAGCAAATCCCATATTTAACATTTCATCGGCCTCGTCCAAAACGGCAATGTTGCAATACGATAGATCTAAGTCCCCGTTATTGAGATGATCGATAATACGACCCGGTGTACCAACCAGGATATCCAAGCCTTGCCTCAAATCGCGACGTTGCGGGTCGTATGATACTCCCCCGTGGAAAACAGAAGTATACATATTATACGGCTTAGAAACGTCCTTCAGTTCTTCCTGAACTTGTCGAGCGAGCTCACGAGTGGGACAGAGTACAATCACGCTGGGTGAACGACCAGGCTTACGCCTTCCAGCCTGGTTGACGGTTCCCATTTCACGTGATATTCTATCAATTCGTGCAATACTGGGCAGTCCCATTGCCAAAGTCTTTCCAGTCCCAGTTCGACTCCTTCCAATCACATCGCGACCTGCAAGAACTGGGTCAAATGCCTCTGCTTGTACCGGAGTAAAGCGTGTGATGCCCTTCGCGCTCAAAGTATCAAGGACTTCCTGCTTCAATCGTCCATCCTGGACCCATCGAGGATTCGACGTCGAACGGAATTCTTCATCAGTGTAGTCTATATCTTCCTGTAATTCAAAGTAAGAACATAAATAAGAATCCTTTACACCAATCAAAAACTGTACAAATCTTACTTGTTCCACAAATTCCTTGGGAATCTTGTGCTTCGATTTCAAACTACTATCGCTATCATCAGCATCACCATTCGTGACGCCATTTAAAATACTTTCCAAGGCAGCATCCAGCTCGTCAATGCTTTCATCGGTACTTGAAACCTCTACAGTCGAACTTAAATGACGATAGCATGTATTGCGACTGCGCTGCTGAAAATGCAGCATTGTCCCACTGCGCGACAAGAGTTTCCCAGCATTTATCTTATCATGGAAGCAGGTATGTTGAAACGCCCGAACACCATTGCGTGACAATAACCCTCGCAACAGCGCTACATACGTTGCAACCATTATAAATGTATGGTTTGTCTTGGAAATTAAACTCAACATCAACGGCAAGCTATTTCGAAATATTTTCCAACTCTCTTATTCTTCAAAAAAAACGAAGAAAAGTTTCTTTCTACTCGTATCGTATCAAATCGTATACAGTGCTAGTGCTAGAGCTAGAGCTAGAGATACGAATGCAGCCAAAAGGGATAACGTTGGAACAGGTGGAAGTTACCAATGTTTTTTTCTTTCTGTAGTTCTTGATATCGTCGGGCTCAGATACGGTATCGCTTGTGTAAATAGCATATATCGGTAAATTGGTAATGTATATATAAATATGCTACGATAACACTAACTAATTGTGAAGGATGAGAGACTATCACACGAGCTGGTGTAGACTTGAGTTATGATTGTGCCTGTGTTAGATTATTTGGGAGCAGAATTCTTCGGTACGATGTACATGTACTTACGATGATGACGATGAGTGGACCACAGACCACAGACCACTGATGACACTCTGACCACACACCCTACACTGAGAATGACTAGTGAGACCACAAACATTCACTCACCTTACGTCATACGGAGCTTGATTGAACGTTCGCATAGCTTACTGTATAAATATACGTACACATTCTTCTTCGGCGATGTTTCAAACAATGAAAAGTGTCACCAGTCAGATACGAGAGTACATTTGTACATGTAATGAGGAATGAGGAATGAGGAATGAGGAATGAGGAATGAGGAATGAGGAGCAATCCCAATATTCCCAATGTTGAATACCGGTATTGAATATTGAATATTGAATATTGAATATTGAATCAATCAATCAATTGAATATTGAATCAATCAATCAATCAATCAATCAATACCGATTTGTTTTATTTCTTTGCAGATAGACATAGACAGAGAGACAGAAAGAGAGTTGACGTTTGAAATACTTCAAAACAGGCATTTGAGTGAAAAGAAAGCAAGCAAGAAAGAAGAAAGAAAAGCGTGTGCGTTGTCCATTACGTATTGCTTTTACAGTCGGTTCTTTTCAATCACTAAAAGCAAGTTCGTATAAATTGACAAAAATTCGAGATGGATATGTTACAGATTGTAGGGGAGACGATCAATACTGTATTCATTCATTACTATGGATGTCTTTTCTACTACTGCGTTGGTAGGGGGCGTACGTTGCCGTTTGACGAAGAACACTGTCCTTACTTTAAGCCCATGTAAGTTTTGGATTAGAGGAGTGTTTGTTTGTTTGTTTCTCAAAGACTGACTCAATATCTAAATACTTTTTGCTCTGCCTTCAGAGACGGTGACGACGCAGAACGTCTTGAATTTAAGAAGTATGCTCGTATTCACTGTTATAGCCTTGCAACTGCGTTTTATCTCTGGGATAAGCCACACTACCGCAAAGGATCGTTCCGAGAGGATTTGGCGGATAATTTAAGAAATGTTGCTATTCCTGGAACTGGTATTCCTTTGTCACTTGTTGTATTAAGCAAATTGACGGCTATGTCGTTTTTGGTATTTGTTGTCCCAGTTATTTGTTGGATTGCATCCGTACATTATTATCTTTTCAAACTTTCTGCCGATGAAAGAACTCCAAAACATTTCGTTGACGAGTTCAACAAGCGAGTCTTAGCACCAGATGACTGGTTTTCGTTCTGGCGATTGAATTGTCGTTTGGCTGCTTTACATTCATACCTTCACAACAATCCTAAAGGATATGAAATGGAAAACAAGTGGACATTTCTCGAAGAGGGAGATAAGATGGGTGTCCCGGTTTCGCCTTTTTTATCCACCGGTGGAATTGTTGTGAAACATCGGAATGAAGAAGGAGGAATGGGTATTCACTTTTTCAGAAATGCTACCGCAGGAGGTGATTGGATTATTCAAGAGCGCATTGAAAACAGTGATTGGGTTTCTACTCTCCTTCCCAAAAATGCGCCTCTATCGACATTTCGAGTGATCACACAATCGCGATCCTCGATTAATTGGAACAAGGAGAAGACCGTATCACTATCGGATATAACAGCTTTGTCTTGCGTTTTTCGGGCCGGAAGGGCTGGCGCTGCGACAGATCACGACTCGATTCTATTTGATATTGATCCAAAGACCGGCACAATCCTTAAGGGGACTACAAATGCTCATTGGTATAGATTAGGTTTGCAAGAAGCTTTGCCTGGTCGATGTCCATGGCGATCAAGTCATCACACCACACATCATCCTGACGGTGACATCCTTGTAGAAGGTAACCAAGTTCCAGACTTTAAAAATATGCTTGGATTAGTAGAAAAAAGGTAAGGAAAAGCGCTTTCCAAAATATATCTTGAACTCTGCCTCATTTTTACGCATGCCTTTAATTTACAGCCACATGAAATTATGTCCCGATGTCCCGCTTGTAGGTTGGGATGTTGTGCTCAGCGCTGACGAGAAGTTGCCTGTTTGCTTGTTAGAAGTCAATTTGAGTTGCAATTTCTTTCGAGGCAGTTTTGATAAAGGACTTTATCTAGACTTCATGCAGGACTCATTTCAGGCGTTGCACGAGATGCGAAGAACAGAAAGTGAGGGTAAGGTTAAAAGTGATTAGGATCAACGGAAGAATGTAACAATTAACATGTAAATATTTATTTTATATTGAGAAGCAATTATAAATTAATTTACTTGAAAGCTTACTAGTTTGATGTTCTCAGCTTTGTCGCGTAGTAACAAAGCCACATTTTCGCGCATATAGACAAAGTACACTTGGAAAACTTGGTACGACTCGTACAGTTCGAAGGGTGATCTGTGACACCGCAATGACGACAGACCGAACTGATCTGGTAAAACATCGTAAAGCGAGATAAAGTACCCAATAAAATAGGAACTGCAGTCGCGACGGTAGTGAACCAGCTTCTCTAGGACCACAAACCACATGTGTAACCAAAAAGTCGAACATAAACAGCCAATTCTTTCCAACGATGTTTCCGCTCTATGTGTAACACAAAATATCTGGACCTCAGAAAAGAAGAAATTGACATGGACAGGCCCCGAACAAAAACATTATATCGTTCTAGCAGATCTGTCACAAATTTAAAATCTAATGGCTCGAAAATTTGCTTGTATTTATCGTTCTAGCAGATCTGTCACAAATGTAAAATCTAATGGCTCGATTTGCCTCCACAAAGGCGATCGTTCTTTGGGAAGATTCCTCAAGACTTGGTGCGAACGAAAGAGAGACATTGCATTTAATATACGGGGTCGTGTCTCAACTCTCAATCATTATCAGTTCCGTGACGTAATTCAAACCCTAATTTTTGAATCAAATTCCCAACATCCCGATCAAATAGATCGCATTCTAAGGACTTCGATCTTAATACTCTAATCAAACTGGTAACGACACCAACCGTTTACAAAACTGTCGAAACCCAACAGTATTAAATTTAAGGCTTTTACAAGTCCTCGTAGAAAATGAAAGCCATGAAACAATCAGAACCTGGTAGAGAGACGTAAGGCATGAGAATTGTTTGGCGTGCTTCTATGCAGGTAATGGTCTTATAGAACATACGAACCCATCGAAAATGCATATGGATTTGAACAGACTTTTGGATATATGTTTATAGAGAGACAAAATTTATGGTATTGAAATGTTCAGCATCACCAAAGGCACTTAGTAGCGAGGATGGATAACGACGAAGTGCATGGTAATGGTAATACATCTTGCAGCACACGAATAAGGAATACAGGCAATAGAATGTGAACTCTACTATGAGGGAAGACGGTTGCAAAAAGTGGTGCTATGAAGGCACAAGGCACATGGAAAATTATCTTTAGTTTTAGCTTTAGAAATACGGCAGAAGAACTTAGATAATTGACTTTTTCAAAAGCGAGAGGGAGAGAGATGTTAACATAATCCTTTGGTGGGAACAGTAAAGGCAATTTGTTCTTCAGTCGGAAATGAGAGAGTGGTTGACTGATAGCGATTCAAGTGGAGGTAATTTGTCACATTATGAAGATAAATACTCTAGCGGAATGGACCAGGAATATCGAAACCATTTCATTCATTTCCATTGTATTGACATCCTATCATATCATATCCTATCCTACCATTTCCATTCCATTCCATTCCATTCAAAATGAGAGATGCAATAATACGAGTAGATCTACACAGGTACTCGTGTAAAATAAATGTGTCAATGATCAAAGTACAACTAACACGTACATGTAAGCGAACTTTACATTTTTTTGTAGATCTCTACACCTCAATTCTCTCTCTCTCTCTCTCTCTCTCTCTCTCTGTATTCAAAAACTTTAGCTTCCAATCGTGCATTAATCCCGATTCTAACCGCAAAAAAGGACCGTCTGATTTCTTCTCCACACATTGAGTGTCGAGTGTCGAGTGTCGAACAACACTGATATATTGATTATATTGTAGCCGTCACAATACCAGGCCACACAGCACAGCACAGCACAGCATCTGCATCTGCTCAACTCCCATTGTTATTATCATTGACATTATCATTATATCATTCTAGTTATCGTTACCATATCCAATATATTAATACTCGAACGTACCATGACAACATCCTCATCCTCATCCTCTCGCGAGCCGGAACTACGACACCTCCAACAGCAACAGCATTACCTTCACATGCTTTATCAACAACGTCAGGACCATACGAGTTTAAGTACGTGCATTCATTACGAGTCATCATCATCATCATCATCATCATCATCACCGTCTCCCACTGCTACATTAGAAATTACCCAGCTAAATCAGCACGATGTAATTCTAGGACGAGGAGCTAAGGTAAATCGTCAGCCGGGAAACATCACATTTCGTGCGTTGGTGGCTCGAGATATGGTGCCTTATTACAACGCCAGACGCGGTGATAAACCGGTGATTACCAAACGAATAGTTCGTCTTGTAAAACAGAGTGGTGGGAGATTCCTTCAAAAGGTAAGAAGTCGTAGAAACAGTAGTACTTCGAAAAGAGTTACCGATAGAGTCGTAGAGGAACACCTACACCTACATCAACTTAATCATAATGATCATCTTCGAGTGCTGTTGGAAGAGGAAGGAAAAGGAAGAGAATTAGATGGGGAGGATAAATTTATGGAGATTGATGAGAAGAGTGCCATGGCTAAAACTAGTCAAACGTTTCGTGATGTGATTGCGGCTGCACTTAAGAATGATCCAAAGACATTTGACGGAGTAGAAAGGGATACAGGTACCGTTACACCCCAGGACTACGATGAACTGCAAGAGGGGAGACAAATACATCAGCAACCTACCACCCGACAACAACTACAGGGTATTATTGGGGGGAGTTATGATCAAGAAAATCATGCATTGTCTTCCGCTATGGCCATGCAATGGCTTGATAATAATTCAAATGTTGCAACTGTCAATACGAATGCCATTGCAGGTGGCGGTATTGGAGGTCTTCATGAGCAACAAATTTTATCGTTGATGAACCATCTTCAACAACAGCAGCATCAAAATGGAATGATTTCTTCCATTTCTGATCCTTCCTCTTCTATGAATGAGATAATGTCTGGACATCAAAATAAGTTGTTATCGTTGGGAGCCTGTAACAAGAAGGAGTTAGATCTTTTTCATTCGGCAGAAAAACTAGGAGAAAAAAATCAAGACGCGAGCGACGATTCGATCTTATTTCAAAAAGAACAAGAAGACGAGCGACAAACTAATATAAATTTTCCCAATGGCATGCCGTCATTTGTGCTCGACAATGCATACTCGATTGCAACCGGATCCATGACTATTGCTGATGCAAAAGATCTAGAGCATAACCAGCGAAGTACCAACATCGCTCAGCCAACTATGGTCATACCGGACAGCAATATGTCGACAGGAGTGCTAGAAGACCGGGTCGAGGAAGGTGATGGGAACTTTGATGGACACATTGGAACGTCTGATTATGATCTATTACCAAATGGCGGTAATCACGAAATTGATGTCATTAAAGAGGGAAAGCTCCTATTTGAGAGTTATGAGGAGATGATATCATCTGGTGTCGTGTCTACAGAAATGCCCCAAATTACACTTTCAGATACTGCACTTTGGATTTAATGGCATGTACTTTTCGCGCATTTTGTTGTCTAGGTTTTCAACTTTGAAGTATAGTAAAATATTTGCGTCGAGTTACCTATAGGGGATGTAATATGAAATACAAGATACTTATTCTCGCAATCTTGTCTCGTGTCATCGACGTGACGCGTCATGCAGTTCAAAACTTTTCTCTACTTTGCAGTGCAGGTGCCCATAGATGAATGGAAAAGTCTGTAGAGAATGCGTAAAATCGTTACATTTCGTCTTTGTCATCCAAAAATTGCTTCGAATGAAAAGAAAGTAAGGAGAGCATAAGGTAAACGACATTTCTCATCGCTACTATCGAAAATATATGTGTACAGAGTTTAGAATAATATAACAAAGATAATATATGGAAAGACAATGCATAATTTTACTCTTCTTTTTCCATGGAGGGCACGTAGTTATGCAAAAACTATGGTTCCCAGAAAAACGTTCATACCATCAAGTAGGTGACTTATGGGACCTACGCCCTGATGGTACAGGGACTGTAACGTTTTATGACCAGTATCAGACAAGGCAGGCATGAAACACAGGAATCATGGTACCGACGCTCCAAATCTAAGTGCGATACACTAGAAGTGGCCAAACTTGGGTATTTTGACATCGAGCATGTAACAGGATACGTCAACTGTAATGCAACGGTGGCGGAAATTGTATCAGCAAAAGAAGAATTGGAGGTGGTATATTCCTTGCAAATTTCTAATCATCAGCGGCACAACGGGTAAATAGATTTTCTCGTCTCATCAGAGTTGGTCGGAACTGACATCTATCTAAAGACTTTAGTGACAACCATGTTGCTTGAAATTTTAAATGGAACAATTGATGATACACGGATTATTGGCGCAGATGTTTAGTTATCTCTATATACCTGGATAGATGCAGCCTAAGCACTTCACCCGAATATGAGGAGTCACACAGGTGAATACATGTCTATGAGACATGGAACACTACACGCAAGTAAGACTGACTAGATACCGTATAGGTCTGGTAATCCTCTAATTACCTTCTCCTACATAATATGTTTCTCATACTCAGGGTTAACGCAACACATTATATCCAAGAATTAGTCTCTAAGATTTATTAAGACTAGTTCGACTTTTGAAAATTTGCCTTAAAATGTGCACCGGGTGATAGATTCGTAGATGAGCATGTATATCGGAGCATAAGTGCATCACGAAAGTCTATAGGGATAGATTAATCCGCTGACGTGCAAAGGCATTAAGCTGAGCAGCGTCCTGGATCTTGGCTCGTTTCAGGATACGTTGAGCATCTTGATAGAAGTGATTGATTTTTGTTTTGACCTTCGTTGCGTGGGCTGCCTCTTTACGACTCCAATGATGTGGAATACCTCGCATTATCTCTTAAGAGTATCAACGTCAACTAGACTGTACTTGTGTTGACTGCGTAGAGCAGGCAATAGACGGGAGCATTAAATAGTGCTTGACAAATAACACTCTTTAGATTTGGTTGGTGGATCAATCAGACTTTAAGAAACGTGTAAGACTAAGAGCTCTCCTAGCTTTCGATACTTACACGTGATGTCGCGATCGTTGCCGAAAAGTGAGGGCACTTACTGTGTAGAGTGGTTAAATGCGATGTCGTCAGAAATACGAAAACGTTTCCATTTCGTTTTCGGTTTCGATGAAATTTGAAATTTGAAATATTGCATTGGGTTTGCGAATTGGGAACTGGGAACTTCCTGAATTCTTCGCATCACAAGTCTATTTTAGCTTAATTTGAGACACGTGTAAGCAAACTGAGTAAGGTATAGATTCAGATGATGACACGGATAAAGACCGACTTCAACATGTTTTGCGGAAAACTTTTTGAAAATATTGACATACATCTCGTCTATCCAAAAATTCCTTTGCAATAAAGTAATCCAATCCGCTTACAACCACCATATTTAGGGAAAAATCATGCGAGCACTCGTGTTTGATTTCGTAATATCGATTCTTGTGATGTCACAAACAGTTGAGGCCTTTTTGCCTCACCGATCGGCGGGTGACGTGACATCTTCTCTGCCCTCTCCTATTTCGATGAAAAACAGAGATCATTTTTGCAAAGAATTTGATAAATTTGCTATAGGTATCGCCTTCGCTTGTGCATTGATTGTGGTGGATCCGAGCGCGAGCTTGGCAGCAGGTGATAAGAAATACGATGGATTTGCCGAGTATGCGCAAGAAAATCAAATGGAAAAGAGTGACGTGAAATGTTTTGCTAATCAATGCGGAGACCAGACCAAGAATTTATTTAGTAACCCACGTGGTATCAAGGGTGTTACATGCCTTGGTCGATGTAAAGGAGAACAGGCTTGGTGAGTTTGTTTTTAGTCTTGTGTCCATTGACTTAAATTATTAATTTACTGACCTCTTTTTATAATAAGTGCTACTCGTTGCTTTGCCGAATTCGGCAGTGACGATTTAAATGAATGGTTGAGTTGCACAATCGAAGAGAATGAATGTGTCAAGGTTCCAAAGAATATAGATAACAGGTATTTTTAGAATTGATCACCTGATTCGGAATTTGAAAATTACTGACTTTACAACCATTACTTCATGCTTTTAGTGCCGAAGATGTAGCTGGTAAATATTTACATTTTACAAAATATGCAATCAAATCCTCATGTTTTTAATTTGATTATTTATATAGTACCGAACGCATTAGCAAAGTTTGACCCTGCATCCTTGATTGGAAAATGGTACAAAACTGACGGGCTCAATCCAAACTATGACTTGTTTGATTGCCAAACAAATACGTTCGAAGCAAGTCTCGGCGTTGATGGCAACAGAGAGCTTGATATGGGAATTTTCTTTCGTGTGGCAAGGCCAGTTGAAGCGGGTGGAGGTACGCACATGAATTCGCATTGTTTCATTACCTGTTTTCAAGAACGTCTAACTTTCTCTTTACTTTACAAAGGCTTTTGGGAAAACTCTCTTACGGAGCACATGATTGTTGATGCTGTTGATCTTGATACTCCAAATCCCACAAAGCGTACCATGCACACAGCAGGAAAAATGTACGGCCTCAAGTTCAGTGAAAACTGGTACATTATTGGCGAATCGGATGGAACAAAAGATATCCCTCCTTTCAAACTAGTTGCATACAAGGGACATACGCTTCAAGGAAACTACGAGGGAGCTTTTGTTTACGCAAAGGAGCCAGTTTTACCATCTACGGCAATACCAGCAGTACGGGAAGCTGCTAAAAAGGCAGGGTTAGATTTTGATTCCTTTACACGAATTGATAACACCTGCCCTATGACATCGAAAGCTCTCAACGATCCAACCGCAGGGACAGGGACAAGTACAAGTGATTGGATCGACTTGGTCGTTGGAGAAGGTGGTGTCATTGATTGGATATCGCCCGGTTGGAGAGGAGAATATAAAAAGTAAAGGTAAAGAGGCCAAGCACATTTAGATATTATCTAATTAGGCTTGAATTTTAATCATTTGTTTTACTTGCTAAAACAATAGTTAATAAGCGACAATATTGGTATCGATGATTGCTTTTCTCCAAAGATTGTCGTTTCCAATATATCCTTTTTATTTGACCAAAGTTAAAGTGATTTCCAAAGCGATACAAATACGTTGTCGAAGGCAGTGGCACTCCTAAGTTACTAATCTCAAACAGACCTGTGGAGGCACATAATAGCTTATACAGTAACAATGATGAAGGACTAATTTGATATTAGACTTGTTTACGAAAAGATTAAAATGATTGAAGTATGCCTCTTTCTGACTAAGCTTGCTGGTCACGAAACATTCCATATAATTAAAGTAATTTATACCTGGTACAAGAGTAGAAGTTAATAAAATAAAAGCATACAGTTTAAAATTTTTTTTAATTCGAACATATCGAGTAGGGGACGTTGAACGATTTCCAGCATCACCTTTTTCAATGATTTCTATTATCCAGTTCCAGCATATTTAGCATACCACTCGCTCTACTATTTCACTGAAAAATAAAGTGTGCTTTTTTTGCGAAATGTTCACTTGGTAACGTCTGAATAGTATTTGTAGCGTCGTTCTACTTTCTGACTGTGACTACATTTTCATCGTGTCTCCACAGAAAGGTACATTTTGCCATCTGCCGAAGAAACGAAACAAAATTAGGAGAATCCTAAGAAACATAGCTATTCTAAAAAAAGTAACATCATTTGGGAAACTTTGGATCATTCTAATTTAAAAAGTAAAATTGACACTTCAATTTTCTTTTTACAAAAAAAAAACTTAACGCCCTCTACCAAGCCGTGTGACATGTCGTTAATCTGAATAATCAAAGAGAAGCTCAAACTTCGAATTCTTAAAAATGTTTTAGAGCATATCTTGAACACATTACAAACCAGTTTAATGACAGCGTGCAAAAGTGAAAACATTTCCCAATACATAAAATAAATAACAATAGTCGTCTCAAAGAATAAGCATGTGCTTCAAGCTTTCACACTCTCCAAAATCGTTTTGCCGCATTCTAACTCGTTGCTTTTTCTTTTTTGAGCCTCTATACTGTCATTAGCATCTTCGTCTTCAGTTTCACTTTCATAGTCCGAAAATATAAATACATTGCCAACGCTATCCGACTCATTTATTGAATCGTTATTTTCCTCTTGGGTTGACTCGGTTCGGTGCTCAGGAAAATAACGTTCTCCCCTCTCATCTGCACCTCTTCCTAAATCAATATCATGATTTTGCAGGTCTAGATAGCTCTTTGAAACTGTGATGGGGTCCGAGTACATCATCCCCCGTTTATCAGTAGTATTGTTATCCCCGTCAAGACCCTTCGTTCGACAGGTAACAAAGTTGAGCATATCACCAATGGAAGTGCAAACAGATCCACTCCATGAATTGTCGTTGGATTGATTCATTATATTTCTTAGGAATAACTGCGCAACTATTCGAAACACAGTTCGCAAAAGAAATAACCGGTGAGAACTTCTCTTGCCCGGGGACGGCTGGATCAATTAACGTGAATTCAAACGAATAGATGTGCGGGGCAATGTAAAATCAACAGAGTCGCTCAGGTAGGTATGTAATAATATACCGGTGGAGTTGAGAGACGAGAGTGGAGCAGTGGCACCCTTAACCCTCTTGGGAAGAAAGAGTATACAAATATATGTCGGATACCCCTTTTGTTTGGTAGATCCTTACTTGCCCAATAGCGATTTGATATGTGTGTACACAAAAAGCATACAGTTTAAAAAAAAACAATACACATATATTTTTTTAAAACTGTATGCTTTTATTTTGTTAACTTCTACTCTTGTACACCAGGTATTGTTCATCTGGTATGATGACGTCGAGTCGAATGCGGTTCTCTTTGAATGTAAATTATCAAATATTTGTATTTGTTTATAAGATGAATACAAATACACATGACTGCTGTCAAACGAACCTTTTTTCCTTAATTATACTTTCTAACTTCTCAAACATTGGACTCGAAAGAGAACGGATTACGTTAAGTGGCAAGAAAAGAAAGTACGAATTCATTTATCAGATATCATATGGGGAAAGCATACATATTATATTCAAATTTGATGACGATGACTCGATAAAAATCTGTAACAAAAATTATTAGATTCGAAGAAAAAACACTGATGAAGAGCACGACTGTTAACCCTTTCCTGACGCAGTACCTATTTGGTACCTATTTCCCGAAATTTTATAACTTTACTTCCAGAAACTTAATTTTAACCATTTCAAGTACCCCAAACTCCTCATCATAGTGTTTTTGATGTCGATATAAATTTTTAATGAAGATAGTTGAGTGCAAGTTGAGATATTCTGGAATAACTGGTATATAGCTCTACGTAATTTCCTACGAGAAAATCAGGTCTAAAAGGTGATGCTTGTTGGAAGACTAAACTATCGTCATAGCCCCGGGTCTACTCGTAATATAAAAGTTTAATGCCTTGCCTT
>Ga0115008_10000827_pt1 | contig 24173 bp, 16 predicted proteins | sample FraStrMetagenome_FD_87164 | JGI IMG/M metagenome (GOLD analysis project Ga0115008, IMG submission 87164) | Marine eukaryotic phytoplankton communities from Arctic Ocean - Fram Strait ARC3M Metagenome | ecosystem: Environmental > Aquatic > Marine > Oceanic | place: Fram Strait | collected...
AATTTAATTAGTGCAGCTAAAACGGTCGGTTTTATTTTCTGAAGACAACTACTTACAAGAACAAGATGAGATTTAGTAGATAATCCAAAACAGAACCCTTGCAGAAATGTAGGGGTTTTTAAATAATTTTTACTAAGTTTAAAAAATGATTAAAGCATTGCTTTTTTCAGAGGTTTAAATTTTGCCCCTCTAATACTTCATAGGTTAGAGGGGTTTTTTATTAGACTATTTTTTAATGTAAGATATATGGAAGCCATGGGTTATACATCATCTCACGAAGACCACCCCCAAAAGGAAAGTCATATTATTTAGACAAGTGGATCCCAATTCATAAACGTTCGGTATTATTTTTTTGGGTTTTTTATTAGCACCCTAACTCTGGAATTATTGTAGATTATCGACAACACAGTAAACAATTACTGTCCTCTTAATTTATAAGATGAATGCTCTTACATGGTAAGCTTTTACAAAATGGTTGGCAAATGGTTGGCATTATTAATTATTAAAAAATAAAAAACTGTTGAAAATCAATTGATTAACAACAGTTTAAGTACTCGAGGCGGGAATCGAACCCGCACTTCCGAAAAAACTGGATTTTGAATCCAGCGCGTCTACCAGTTCCGCCACTCGAGCAATATGATAAGTTGCAAATTTAAAAAATATTTTATGATTGTGGGATTTAATCTTAAAAACTCGTCAAATAATTTTACTTTTGTTTTAAGCCCCAAAAAACTAATCTGATTAACACATAATTAAATGTCAAAAAAAGAATTATCTCCAAAACTCTTTGCTTGTTCGCAAAGTATGGTATTGGCTGAAAAGATTTCAAAAGAATATGGAGTGCCTTTGGGAAAAGTTAAAACAACAAAGTTTAGTGATGGAGAATTCCAACCTGCTTTTGAGGAATCTGTAAGAGGAAGAAGGGTTTTTATTATTGGATCTACATTTCCCACAGCTGATAATTTAATGGAGATGTTGTTAATGTTAGATGCTGCAAAAAGAGCTTCTGCAAGACATATTACCGCAGTAATGCCCTACTTTGGTTGGGCTCGTCAAGACAGAAAAGACCAACCTAGAGTTGCTATCGGCGCCAAGTTAGTGGCCAATTTATTACAAGCAGGAGGAGCTACTAGAATTATGACCATGGACTTACATGCAGATCAGATTCAAGGATTTTTTGAAAAACCAGTAGATCACTTATATGCCTCTACTATTTTTATGTCGTATATAAACGATTTAAAATTAGATAATTTAACAATTGCATCTCCAGATATGGGAGGCTCTAAAAGAGCCTATGCCTATTCTAAATACTTAATGTCTGACGTTGTTATTTGTTACAAGCAGCGCAAGAAAGCAAATGTTATTGGTCATATGGAGCTAATAGGTGATGTAAAAGGCAAGAATGTTATTTTAGTAGATGACATGATTGACACCGGAGGCACACTATCTAGAGCTGCCAATTTAATGATAGAAAGAGGCGCCATAAGTGTACGTGCAATTTGTACGCATCCAATCCTCTCTGGAGACGCGTATGATAAGATTCAAAACTCTAAATTAACAGAGCTAATTGTGTCTGACACCATTCCATTAAAGAAGAAGATTTCTAAAATAAAAGTTGTAACTTGCGCCCCCTTATTCGCTGATGTTATGAGGAAAGTTCAGGACAATACATCGATAAGTGACCAATTTTTAATGTAACTAAATTTTAAGTAAAAAAAGTAATGAAATCAATTACAATCAAAGGATCAAAAAGAGAAAGCGTGGGTAAAGTAGCAACGAAAGCCTTACGTAATGCTGGTATGGTTCCTTGCGTTATATACGGAGGAGATAAACCAGTTCATTTTTCAGCAGAAGAAAAATTATTTAAGAAATTGGTATATACCCCAAATGTATATACTGCAATGATTGAACTAGACGGGCAGAAACTTTCGGCTATCTTACAAGATATCCAATTTCATCCAGTAACAGATAGAATCTTACACATAGATTTTTATCAGTTATTTGATGATAAAGAAGTAGCTATGAATATTCCGGTAAAACTAACAGGAACATCTCCTGGAGTTTTAAATGGAGGTTCTTTGCGTTTTACAAATCGTAAATTAAAAATTAAAGCAATACCTGCTAAATTGCCAGATTATGTGACTGCTGATATCTCAGAATTAAAGATTGGAAGTAAACTATTTGTTACTCAAATTTTTAACGATGACTATACATTCATGCACCCAGATAACACTGTAGTTGTTCAGGTTAGAACATCTCGTAACGCAGTAGATGATGAAGTAGCAGAAGGTGCAGAAGAAGCAACAACAGAAGCAACAGAAGCTGCAGCTGAATAACAAACTACTATTTTAACAATAGAAGAGGTACGAGAGTAGATAAATTAGAAAAGCGTTACACATGTGTAACGCTTTTTTTATTTTCTTTATTTTTACAATATGAATATTTTTAAACTCTTTTCTAATAAACAAATAGAAAGAAAACAAGTGGTTATGAAAAATTTTTTAATTGTTGGTCTTGGAAATATTGGAGATACTTACAAAAATACACGGCATAATATAGGTTTTCAAATTTTAGATGCCCTTGCTAAAGACCAAGAGGTTAAGTTTGAAACAGAAAAACTTGGTGATATTACTCGTTTTAGACACAAAGGAAGAACCTTTATTTTACTAAAACCAAGTACCTACATGAATTTAAGTGGTAAAGCAGTGTCATATTGGATGACTCAAGAAAAAATACAGTTAGAAAATGTTTTTGTTGTAACCGATGATGTACATCTAGATTTTGGATCTGTAAGAATAAAAACAAAAGGAAGTGCTGGTGGTCATAATGGTCTAAAAGATATTCAAGAGAAATTAAATACACAGCAATATACTCGTTTTCGCTTTGGGGTTGGAGGGAATTATGCAAAGGGGCGTCAGGCAGATTTTGTTCTCGGTTCTTGGACAAAAGAAGAAGAAAGTCAGCTTATAGAAAGAATTCCACTGGCAACAAAAGCCATTGTGTCTTTTGGAACAGACGGTATTAACAATACGATGAACAGCTATAATGGAAAATAACTTTTTTTATTCGTAAAGAAAGAGAAAGATATAATTAGTCCTTTATTGTCTTTCTATGCTGATATTCATATTTATTGAAGACGTTAACTCTCCTATAGTCTCTTCAGCTTCTTGATTAAGTGAAACAGTAGTCTCATTAAAAATAACGACGTTAAAAGTACCTTCTATTAAAGCATTATCTTGAGCCATAAAACTTATGGTATTATCTACTGCATTTGTAGAATAAGATCCAGCATCACTAAATACAATAATTTCAGAATCTGTTATAGGGTTTTGTCCAATTGGTGTGATGGTAGAAACAATTCTAAATTGTCCAGAAGAAGTATAGGTGCCATCTTCATTGAAAATTAAATTAACTTGAAATGTATCACCAATACTACTAGTATTTGCTACTGTAACAGTAATTCCAGATGTTGTTGCGCTAGTTTCTGTATCTATGACTAAACTAGAGATATTATAAGTACCTGCTATATTTTCATTAGACAAATCAAGTTCAGGGTCACTAGTGTTTTCTGCACAACTTAGTATTGTTGTGGCAATAAGTGCGAATAAAATAAACTTAAATGTTTTCATAAAGATTGTTTTTTTCAAATATAACTTTTAAATAATCATCTTTATTGTAGGAGATGTTTATTTTTAATTAAAATTAATTTTCACTGGCAAACCACTCTGCAAAAGAGGTTTCCGTTTCTTGCAATTTTATTGAAAATAAGTTGATATTTTTTGGAAGTCTTCTGTTAATTTTTTCAGCAAAATCAATCACCATCATTTCACTGGTAGGCTGGTAGTCTACTAATATAACATCATGACCTCTATCACTTAATATTTTTGCTAGCTCTAGATGTGGGGTGTTTTTGTTGAAAACAGTGGCATGATCAAATAGATCTACAATTTCTTCTTTTACTATTTTTTTTAAATCAGAAAAATCAATGACCATTCCGTATTTTACATGAGAAGAATCAGCTATAGGAGTTCCTAGAACTGTTACATAAAGTTTATAACTGTGACCATGAACATTTTTACACTTTCCATCATATCCATAAAGGGCGTGTCCAGTTTCAAAATTAAACTGCTTGGTAATTCTAATCGTACTCATAGAAAATATTTGTTCAAAATTACTTCTTTTCAACCAAGGGTAAAAACTTTCTTACAAGTTTAAGAGGTAAATAAGTTTTTCAAGAAATTAGTAGAATGCAAAAGAGAAACACATTTTTCAGTTTTAAAAAGCACCGCTTATATTAAACATTGTTTTTTAACTAAATGACTTTAGTTTATGTTAGCCTAAAATCTTCTTTTTAACATCATCAATATAAGTGCGACCAATCACATACATTATATCTTCAATTTTGATGCTATTCCCTTCTATGACGTCAATTTTATTAATAGCAACAGTGTAAGATCTATGGATACGGATAAAATTATCTGAGGGGAGCTGTTCTGTAAACGAGGATAAAGTTTGATGAATAATATATCGATCGGTGGAGGTACTTATTTTTAAATAGTCACGTAATGATTCAATTACTAAGATTTCATCTAAGTAGATTTTCTTCATCTTCTTTTTATCTATTTTTACAAAAATATGGGCCCTATCATTGAGTTTTTTTTGAGTGCGAGTGTTGTTGGTGTGCTTTTCTAAAAATCGGTTTACAGCTATTGTAAAACGAGGAAAAGAGATGGGTTTTAATAGGTAGTCTAGCACACTTAATTCATAGGTTTCTAGTGCATATTCTTTATATGCTGTGGTTATAATAATTGCAGGTTTTGTTGCCAAGCTTTTGATGAAATTTAATCCATCTAACAGTGGCATATTGATGTCTAAAAAAATTAAATCTATGTCATTGCTTTTCAAAAATTCCAAGCCTTCAATAGCATTAGAGAATGTAGTTGCAATTTCAATAGAACTAAATTCTTCTAAGTAGTTTTTAATAACATTGATAGCTAGGGGTTCATCATCTATAATTAGACATTTAAAACTCATTTTATTTTAATTTTAAGGGTAACAGTATGCAAGCTTTCATCGCTCTCAACTTTTAAATCATATTCGTTTGGCTTGTATCCCAGAGCGAGTCTTTTAGTAACATTTACCAGGCCAATTCCACTAGAAGAAATAACTTGTTGTTTATGTTCTGTAGCTTTTGGAATAGGATTATCGATACTAAAGTAGAGAAAATCTCCATCAACAATAAAGTTAATATTAATTTTCACATTACCAATATTTTTATTTACTCCGTGTTTGAAGGCATTTTCTACAAATGAAAGTAAAATTATAGGCGCTATTTTTTTATCATTAATATTACCCGAAATGTTCATATTTACTTCTAATAAATCTTCATGCCTAACTCGTTCTAATTCTAAATAGTTTTGAATGCAGATGATCTCTTTTTCTAGACTCTGACGCTTGCTTTTTGTTTCGTACAACAAGTAACGCATCAATTCAGAAAGTCTTAAAACAATTTTTGCAGTTTTATCCGATTTTTCAATTGCTAATGAATAAATGTTATTCAACGTATTAAAAAAAAAGTGTGGTGAGATTTGACTTCGTAAAAATAGAAGTTCTGTTTCTAGTTGAACCTTTTCAAGGTCTGTTACTCTTTTATGCTCTTTAATCCAGTCCATAGTAACTTTAATAGCTGTTACAAATGTAATAACATAAAGTTCACCAATCATCATGTCTATAGTATAACTCAGAGTGATAGTGTTAATTACTTCTGGTCCTTCAGGCCAAACATTTTGACTCACTAGATAATAGGTTAGGTTAAATTTAATCAATACCATTGTAAAAATAGACGCCAAAAGCAATAGGACAAATATTGAATATTTACGACTGTATAAAAAACTAGGCATTAAAACATAAATATTTGTATAACACAGAGCCATATGTATTGGAAAGCCTATTAAATTTGTTTGAAAAGAATAGCTAAAATCATCAAAATACATCCCCCATCTAAACGTATTAAATAAAAAGTAAAAAAGCCAAAAAAAGACATGATGTTTTATTGTAATTTGATAGATCTTTTTGGAATTCATCTTAAGGCCATTTATCGTTTTAACTCTATTTGTTTGTTGTTCGTCTAAAATTATTTTTTATTCAGACTATTTTCTTAATTTTTACTGGATTAAATAAAAAAATTGATTTTAAAAAAAACTAATATATACATAATAATTCTACTAGCAATATTCATAGTTTCTTGCAATAAAGATAAAATAATTTCTTCTAGTTTGAGTTTTGTAGACCCATTTATAGGTACAGGAGGCCATGGTCATACGTATCCCGGAGCTACTGTTCCTTTTGGGATGTTACAGGTTAGCCCAGATAACGGAATATCTGAATGGGATTGGTGCTCAGGATATCACTATTCTGACTCTATTACCATTGGATTTAGTCATTTACACTTAAGCGGAACAGGAATTGGTGATTTAGCAGACATACGTTTAATGCCGATTAATAAAAAAGTTGATTTAACAAAGAATATAATAACTAGAGATGATATCCCTTATAAATCATCCTATTCCCATACTGACGAAGTTGCCAAAGCAGGTTATTATAGTGTGTTTCTGAAAGATCATCATATAAAGGCAGAACTTACATCAGCGCATAGAACAGCTTTTCATCAATATACGTACAAAGAAGAAGATCTTCAATCTGTTATATTAGATTTGGGGTTTAATATAAACTGGGATAAAGCAATAAACACACAAATAAATATAGAAGATAAATTTACCGTAACAGGCTATCGAAACAGTAAGGGCTGGGCTAGTAATCAAAAGGTTTTCTTTGTTATTAAGTTTTCTAAATCCATAAAAGATTATGAGTTAGCAAGCAATAAAAATTATGTAGATGGGAATATAGCAGAGTCACCAAATACTTCGGTTCAATTATTTTTTAATGATTTAAAAAAAGAGAAACTTCAAGTTAAAGTAGGTGTTTCCTCAGTTAGTGTAGAAAATGCACGTGCCAATGTTAGCGAGTATAAGGGAAATTTTAATTTTGATTCTATAAAAAATAAAGCAGCAAAATTATGGCGTGAAAATTTATCAAAAATTAAAGTTACTACTGCGAACGACTCTTTAAAAACTATATTTTACACAGCATTATATCACACTCAAATAGCGCCAGTTACTTTTAGTGACGCCAACGGTGAACTGAGAAAAGAAAATGACAGTATTGTAAAAACAAATGGTTTTACAGCATACTCTACCTTGTCACTCTGGGATACTTTTAGAGCTGAGCATCCTTTATTAACGATTCTTCAACCAGATAAAGTATCTGATATGGTTAATTCAATGTTATTGTATTACGAAGACAAAAAAATTCTACCAGTTTGGACACTGTATGGAAATGAAACAAATACAATGACTGGTTATCATTCAATACCTGTTATTGCAGAAGCATATTTAAAGGGTGTAAAAGGGTTTGACATAGCGCTAGCCTATGAGGCCATGAAGACTACGATGATGCAAGATGATAGAGGATTGAAACAGTATAAAAAGTTTGGTTATATTCCTTATAATTTAGCTGAAGAGTCTGTGACCATTACATTAGAATTCGCATACAATGATTGGTGTGTCGCACAAATAGCAAAAGTTTTAGGGAAAAATAAGGATTATGAGTATTTTATGAATCGTTCTTCGGCCTATCAGAAACTGTTTGATGAAGATACTGGATTTATGCGAGGAAAATCTGAAGACGGTTCTTCATGGCGAGAGCCTTTTGATCCAAAACATTCTGCTCATAGAGTTAATGCCGATTATACTGAAGGCAATGCTTGGCAACACAGTTGGTTTGTATTGCATAATGTTGAAGACCTCATAGGGTTACATGGTGGGAATGAGAAATTTACAGATAAACTTGAACAACTTTTTACAGAGTCTTCGGAAATTATAGGAGACAATATATCTAGCGATATCTCTGGTCTAGTAGGTCAATATGCCCATGGTAATGAACCTAGTCATCATATAGCCTATATGTTTAATCATGCAAAAAAACCATGGCGTACTCAATATTGGGTAAGAGAAATTTTAAAGACACAATACAATACTTCATCTAGTGGCTTGAGTGGTAATGAAGATTGTGGACAAATGTCTGCTTGGTATGTTTTTAGTTCGATGGGTCTGTATCCCTACAACCCTGTTTCGGGAAAATACCAGATTGGTAGCCCTATTTTTGATGAAGTTACAATCAAAGTTTCTGAGACTAAAAATTTTGTAATCAAAGCATCAAATGTTTCTAATAAAAATATTTACATACAATCTGCAACCTTAAATGGGGAAGGATTTAACAGAACATTCATCACTCATAACGAATTGATGAACGAAGGAATACTTCATTTTGTCATGGGAGAAAACCCAAATAAAAGCTGGGGTATTCAATAAGGTTTTAATCACATGAACAGTATCGATATATTAATAATTGTCATTTATGTTTTAATAACACTCTTTGTAGGAATAAGAGTTTCTAAAAAGGCTTCAAAAGGCCTGGATTCTTATTTTTTAGGAGGAAAAACGATTAAATGGTATTACTTAGGCTTAAGTAATGGTTCTGGGATGTTTGATGTTTCAGGGACTGCTTGGATGGTAGGTATTCTCTTCTTATATGGTTTAAAAAGCTTTATGTTTATGTGGTTGTGGCCTATTTGGAACCAGATATTTATTATGATGTTTTTAGCTGTTTGGATTCGGAGATCTAATATTATGACAGGATCAGAATGGATACTAACGCGCTTTGGTGATAACAAAGCAGGAAGAGCCTCACATATCATAGTGGCTGTATTTGCTGTTGTTGCCGCAATAGGCTTTATAGCTTACTTTTTTGAAGGTGTTGGGAAGTTTATGACAATCATACTTCCATGGGATTTGACCCTAATATTAGGGGAGTCAGAAGTACTAACATCAGCTCAATCCTATGCGCTTATTATTATTACTTTAACAACATTTTATACGATCAAGGGAGGTATGTATTCTGTGGTAGCTACAGAGGTAATCCAATACATTATCATGGTTATTGCAGGTATTCTTGTTGCCGCATATAGCTTTTATGCTTTCAGTGATCTTGAAATTTCTTCAGTAATTACAGAAGAATGGAAAAATATTTTCTTTGATTGGGAACTAACAACACATTGGAGCGAGAATTACAATGCTTTTAATGACTTAATCGATAAAGAGGGTTTTAAAATGTTTGGCGCTTTTGTAGGAATGTCTTTGTTTAAAGGCTTTTTTGCAAGTATTGCGGGCCCTACTCCAAGTTTTGACATGCAACGTATTCTATCTACTAAAAATGTAAAAGAGGCAGCATATATGGCCGGGTTTACAAATTTGATATTATTTATTCCTAGGTATTTATTAATTGGTGGTGTTGTTGTAATAGCCTTAGTGACCTTGGCACCAATATTAAATGCAGACCCTGGCTTAAACGGGTATGATCTAGAGGTACTATTACCCAAAGTGATTAATTTTCATGTGCCTGTTGGTATTAAAGGGTTATTATTAGCAGGATTGTTAGCAGCTTTTATGTCTACCTTTTCAGCTTTTGTAAATGCAGGACCTGCCTATTTAGTAAATGATCTTTATAAAAAATATATGTCACCCAATGCTACCGATAAACATTATATTAAAGCAAGTCATTTGGCATCATTTTTTATTGTTGGTTTAGGTGTTTCAATGGGTTTTTTTGCCAATTCTATTAATTCGTTAACACTATGGATAACCTCAGCACTCTTTGGAGGGTATGTCGCTGCTAATTTCTTAAAATGGATATGGTGGCGTTTTAATGGTTGGGGCTATTTTTGGGGAATGATGGCAGGATTGATTTCTGCTAGTTTGCAATTTATATTAGATCAGAATAAAGGTAATTTTTCCGAAGGAACCCTTCTTTATGATTTAGCTCATATTCATGCTATTTATTTATTTCCAATCATTTTCGGACTCTCATTGTTAGGATCTTTATTAGGCACTTTTTTAAGCAAGCCAACAGAAATTTCGGTACTGAAATCATTTTACAAGAATGTTCGTCCTTGGGGTTGGTGGAATCCAGTATATGAGGCTTTAAAAACAGAAGATAATGCTATAGAAAAAAATACTGACTTCTGGAAAGATATGTTAAATTGTGTTATTGGAATCGTGTGGCAATCTAGTATGATAGTGATGCCAATTTATTTCCTAATTAGAGATTATCCAAAAACATTAATATCACTTGTTGTGTTTTTAGTTGCATCAATAATACTTAAATTCACTTGGTTGGATAAAACAAAAAAAATAACAGATCAATAATGAAATTAGAATTTAACAATATTTCTTTACCATGGCAAAATAGGCCTGATAATAGTAAAGATGTAATTTGGAGATACGCTAAAAATCCAATAATAAAAAGAGATCAAATTCCTTCATCTAATAGTATTTTTAATAGTGCTGTTGTTCTTTTTAAGGATGGTTTTGCTGGTGTTTTTAGATGCGATAATAAAGCAGTTCAAATGAATATTTTTGCAGGTTTTAGTGAAAATGGAATTGATTGGAACATCAATCATGAACCTATTAAAATGCTTGCAGGCAATACTGAAATGATAGCATCTGATTATAAGTACGACCCAAGAGTTGTATTTATTGAAGATAGATATTGGATAACTTGGTGCAATGGCTACCATGGACCAACCATAGGAATAGGATATACTTTCGACTTTAAAGAATTTTTTCAATGTGAAAATGCCTTTCTACCTTTTAATAGAAATGGAGTGCTGTTTCCAAAAAAAATTAATGGTAAATATGCCATGTTGAGCAGACCTAGTGATAATGGTCATACTCCTTTCGGAGATATTTATATTAGTTATAGTCCAGACATGAAGTATTGGGGTGAGCACCGTTGTGTTATGAAAGCAACAGCTTTTGAAGATAGTGCTTGGCAGTGTACAAAAATAGGTGCTGGTCCCATTCCCATTCTAACAGATGATGGATGGTTAATGATTTATCATGGAGTGATCAATACCTGTAACGGATTTCGATATGCCATGGGAGCCGCCATTTTAGATGAGCATCAACCAGATAAAGTAAAATACAGAACCCAAGATTATTTATTAAGCCCTTCTGAGTTATACGAACAGGTTGGTGATGTAAATAATGTTATCTTCCCTTGTGCTGCCCTTCACGATATAAAAGAAGATAAAATAGTAATATATTACGGTGCTGCAGATACAGTTGTGGCCTTAGCATTTGGTCATATTAGCGAACTAGTTAAGTACACAAAAGATAATAGTCTATAATACTTAAGATGAATCTAAAATTGAAATTTATACTATTAATATCTTATTGCTTTTCAATTGTAGGATATGCGCAGGCTAAAAAACAGATTCCACCAAAAACCTATATAGCCTACAAAGCTATTAATGAGATTGAAATTGATGGGGATTTTAATGAAATTTCATGGAAAAATATATCATGGACTGATAATTTTATAGATATCAAAGGAATTAAAAAACCTACATACAACACCAAGGTAAAAATGCTTTGGGATAAAAACTATTTTTACATCCTTGCTAAAATTGAAGAGCCACATGTTTGGGCAGACATAAAAAAACACGATGCTATCATATTTCATAATAATGATTTTGAGTTATTTGTTGATCCAGACGGTGACGGACACAATTATTATGAGGTAGAAATAAATGCTCTAAACACTGTGTGGGATTTATTTATTTCAAAACCATATAGAGAGTTAAATCAACCTATACTTAATGATTGGCATGCTACTGGTATGAAAAGCGCTATAAAAGTTGACGGGACTCTAAATAATCCAAATGATATAGACAAAGGATGGGTGGTAGAAATGGCCATTCCATGGGACGTTTATAAAACTTCTTATTTTCATAAAAATGTTCCAGAAAACAAATTTTGGAGAATAAATTTTTCAAGAGTACATTGGGATTTTCAAATTGTTGATGGTATATACGAGAGAAAAAAAAATAAAAAAGAAGAAGTATCGCCAGAATATAATTGGGTATGGTCTCCTCAAGGAGTGGTAAATATGCATCAACCTGAAAAATGGGGATATGTATATTTTTCCTCTAAAAAACCAGGTCAAAAAGATAGTTTTTCAATTTCAAATGACGAAAAAATTAAGTGGCGATTATTTGAATTATACAGAAAGCAAAAGGCATATTATCAAAAGAATCAACAATGGATAACAAGATTAGAAAAATTAATGCCCTTAAAGTTATTTGTAGAAAATAAAGAAATAAAAGCGATATTGGAAACCCATAGCTTAGGGTGGAATATAATTGTTAACAGCCCTTTTTCTCAGAAAAAAATAATGATTAGAGAAGATGGAAAACTCACCATTAAATAAAAAAGCATCATGAAGATTATAAAATTTGCTTGTATTGTTTTATTAGGAAGCCTTTTTTCTTGTGAAAAACCAATAGAAAAAAAAGTGAATAAGCAGGAATTTGAATTTAGTGTTTGGATTACTTCTAAAAAAGATAAATCTATTGGAGAGTATGATACAGAATTTAAAAAGTACAAAGATGGCGGTATAGATGAAATTCTAATCAACACAAATACAGACCCAAAAGAATTAGAGCGCTTAGTGCCTATTGCTTCAAAAAATGGATTAAAGGTACACGCTTGGATTATGTCTATGAATCGTCCCAATGATACAGTTGCTTTACAGCACCCAGAATGGTATATGGTGAGTAGGGACGGAAAGTCATGTTATGATACACGTCCATATGTAGACTACTACCAGTGGCTATGTCCAACCAGAGAGGCCTCAAGAAATCATGTGTTAGGCTTGGTTGAAGGTTTGGCAAAAGTTGAAGGTATTGAGAGTGTACATTTAGATTATATTCGTTTTCCAGACATATTTTTACCAATCGGATTGTTGCCAACATATAATTTAACTCAAGATACAGAAATGGCAGAATTTGATTTTTGCTATTGTGATGTTTGTATAAATACATTTGAAAAAATACATCATAAAAATCCAAAAGAAAGTAGCAATGTTGCTCTAGATATCGAATGGAAGAACTTTAGATTAAACGCAATAAAGAATGTTGTAGACCAATCATATGAGATTGTTAAGAAACACAATAAAAAATTAACTGCAGCGGTATTTCCTTATCCAGAAATGGCAGATCACATGGTAAGACAACGCTGGGATAAATGGAATATAGACGAAGTCTATCCAATGATTTATAATGGATATTATAACGAAGAGGTAGATTGGATTGGGTATGCAACAAAACAAGGCGTTCAAGATGTTAAGCATAAAGATATATTAGTAAATACAGGGGTTTATCCACCTTTTATGTCTGCTGAAGAATTACAAAAAGCCATTTTATTAGCAAAAGATAATGGTGCAAAAGGCATTGCTTTTTATGATGGTCCAGAATTGACAGAAGAATATTTAAAAGTAATTAAAGAAACTAAAGCGAGCTTAAAATAACAACTCATGATAAAATATGGGTTTAGATATATTATTTTTATTGTATTCTTCGTTAGTTGTAGTAGGCAAAATGATGAGCTAGTAAAGCTGACCACGTTTGTAAATCCATTTATAGGAACTGATGGACCGGGCAATACATATCCAGGTGCAACCGTACCATTCGGAATGGTGCAATTAAGTCCAGATATTGGGGTTTCAGGTTGGGATAGAATCTCAGGGTATTATTATCAAGATTCTATTATTACGGGGTTTTCACACACGCATTTAACAGGAACTGGTGCGGGAGATTTATATGATATTCTGGTGATGCCTACCAACAGTCGTTTTAAGTCTAGAATCAAAGAAAATAATTTTAAGCCTTTTTCAAAATTTTCTCATGATTATGAATCAGCTTCACCAGGATATTATTCTGTTGATCTTTTAGATTTTGGAATTAAAGCCGAGCTAACAACAACTTCACGAACTGGAATTCATAAATATACCTTCCCTCAAGATTCCTTGTCTCAAATTCATATTGATTTAGGCTATTCTTTAAATTGGGATAGTCCTACAGACACCTATATTAATGTAGTAAATAATAGCACTATAAGCGGGTATAGGAAATCTACAGGTTGGGCAAAAGACCAGCGTATCTATTTTGAAATTACTTTGTCTAAACCTTTTACATCGTATCAATTATTTACAAATGACTCTTTAGTTGTTTCTTCTGCAAAAGGGAAAAACACTAAAATAATTTTAAATTACCAAACCTCAGAAAAAGAAGAAATTATTTTAAAAACAGGTTTGTCAACAGCAAATATTGAAGGAGCACACACATCATTAATCTTTGAGGCACCTCATTTTAATTTTGAAAAATACCAACAGCAGGCAAGTACTGTATGGGAAACAGAACTACAGAAAATTAATATAGAAACACCAGATACCAATAAGAAAGAAATCTTTTACACCATGCTATATCAATCTATGTTAGCCCCCACTTTATTAAGTGATTGCAATGGAAATTATAAAGGTGCAAACGGAAAGATAATGCAAGCTAAAGACTATGACAGGTATGATACTTTTTCTCTTTGGGATACATTTAGGGCAGCACATCCATTGTATACGATTATACAGCCAAACCGAGTTTCTCACATGGTAAAATCTATGTTAGCCCATTACAAAGAAACAGGATTATTACCTGTTTGGTCCATGCAAGGAAACGAAACAAATATGATGATAGGATATCATGCGGTTCCTATAATTGTAGATGCCTATTTTAAAGGAATAAGAGATTTTGATATTAAAACAGCTTATGAAGCCTGCAAGGCTAGTGCTAACGATTCATCACGTCAAATAGATGTTTATAAAAGACTTGGCTATGTTCCGGTAGATGATCATCCTGAAAACTGGTCGGTCTCAAAAACTTTAGAATATGCTTTTGACGATTGGTGTATTGCTCAATTTGCAAAAGACTTAAAAAAAGAAGAAGAGTATCAATACTTCATGAATCGTTCTGAAAACTGGAAAAATGTGTACGATTCAATAAGCACATTCATGCGTCCAAAATTAGCCAACGGAAAATTTATAAAAGACTTTGTGCCTAAAAATTATACTCCTTTTTTTTGCGAAAGTAATGCTTGGCAATATTTCTGGTCTGTACAGCATAATATTGAAGGCTTAATTTCAATATTAAAAGGAAAAGAAAATTTTGAAAAAAAACTGGATAGTATGTTTAATTTATCTCCTTTGTTAGGCGATAAATTACCCATTTTTAGTACGGGTATGATTGGACAGTATGCCCATGGTAATGAACCAAGCCATCATGTAGCCTACCTATACAATTATGTTGACAAACCATGGAAAACACAAGAAAAAATAAAAGAAATATTAGAAACTCAATATAAAAATGCACCAAACGGGCATTGTGGCAATGAAGACTGTGGACAGATGTCGTCTTGGTTTCTGTTTAGCTCTTTAGGGTTTTATCCCGTAAATCCAGCACAAGGAATCTATAGTTTAGGGTTTCCGATATTCGATAAGGCAACGATTAACTTAGAGAATGGAACTGTATTTTCTATTGAAGTTAAGAATAATTTGAGTGACTATAAATATGTAGAATCGTGCGTTTTGAATGGGAAAAAGCTCGATCGAAATTATATCACCCATAATGAAATTATGCAAGGAGGAACATTGGTTTTTACTAAAAGTAAAGAACCGAACAGAGACATGAAAAATAAAAACGCTATAACATCTATGGTGTATCAGAATTGAAACCAGTAAATTTGGTTAGGATGAAATATAAATAAAATACTGATGGTTTTTGTGTTAATAAAATAACTAAGAGTATCAAACTCTTAGTTTATTAATAAGCTAGCAATAGAAACAGATAAGTAATCAAAACTTTTGAAATTATATATTAATAAACATGCACACAGATTTATTCTCACGATGAAGACTAAAATTTTACTATTGATTTGCGTTTTACTGGGAGCAGCTTGTAACCAACAAACTAACAATCAGTCAACCAATAAAGAAGCTAATTTAATAGAGTATGTAAATCCCTTAATGGGAACAGACTCTTCCTTTGAATTGTCTAACGGGAACACCTACCCTGCTATTGCAACTCCCTGGGCTATGAATTTCTGGACACCACAAACAGCAAAAATGGGAGATGGTTGGACATACAAATACGATGATTATACCATAAGAGGAATCAAGCAAACACATCAACCAAGTCCTTGGATTAATGATTACGCAGCTTTTTCGTTAATGGCTATTACAGGTGATTTAAAGTTTAAAGAAGATGAACGTGCTTCCCATTTCTCACACAAGGCCGAAATTGTAAAACCCAATCATTATAGTGTGTATTTAGCAGATTATGATATAACTGCGGAAGTTTCTCCAACAGAAAGAGCAGCCCATTTTAGATTTACATTTCCCAAAGCAGATTCGTCCTATATCATGCTAGATGCTTTCTTTAAAGGATCCATGGTGAAAATTCTTCCAGAAGAACGGAAAATAATAGGCTATTGTAGAAATAATAGTGGCGGCGTTCCAGAGAATTTCCACAACTATTTTGTGGCAGAATTTGACAAAGATTTTGAACTCAATCATACTTGGAGAGATAATTGGGTTTTAGCAGAAAACAGTTTAAATACAAAAGGAAAACATGTTGGAGCTATTGTTGGTTTTAAAACTAAAAAAGGGGAACAAGTACATGTAAAAGTGGCTTCTTCTTTTATTAGTCATGAGCAGGCAGCTTTAAATTTAAAAACAGAAATAGGTACTGATACCTTTGAACAAACTAAAGAAAAGGCAAGACAAGCATGGGAAACAGAGCTAAGTCGGATAGTTATTGAAGATGATAATATAGATCATATCAAAACATTTTACTCTTGCTTGTACAGAGTATTGTTGTTTCCAAGAAAATTTTATGAATATGATGCGAACGGAAATGTAATGCATTACAGTCCATACAATGGAGAAGTTTTGCCTGGTTATATGTTTACTGATAATGGTTTTTGGGATACTTTTAGAGCGGTATTTCCATTTTTTAACTTGATGTATCCAGAACTAAATAGTCATATCATGGAAGGCTTAGCAAATACCTATAAAGAATCTGGCTGGTTGCCAGAATGGGCTAGTCCAGGACATCGTGATTGTATGGTGGGATCAAACTCGGCCACTATTATTGCTGATGCATTTCTAAAAGGCAATATGGATGAAAAGGACGTTGCGGTTCTTTTCGAAGCAGTATTAAAAAATGCAAATGAGAATGATGGCCGTCCTGTAAATTCTGTTGGAAGAGCAGGTGTAGATTATTATAATTCCTTGGGCTATGTTCCATATAATGTAAATATTAATGAAAATGCTGCGCGAACTCTAGAGTATGCATTTGCAGATTTCACCATTGCTAAAATGGCAGAAAAAATAGGAACCCCAGAGCTATCTGATACCTACCTTAAAAAAGCGTTCAATTATAAAAATATTTTTGATCCGTCAACAAATTTAATGCGTGGAAAAAATGAAGATGGAAATTTTCAAACACCATTTAACCCGTTAAAATGGGGTGATGCTTTCACAGAAGGAAATAGCTTGCACTATACTTGGTCTGTTTTCCATGATACGCAAGGTTTGATCAATTTAATGGGAGGAAAAGATAATTTTGTAGCGAAACTAGATGAGGTTTTTGAAATGCCTCCAGATTTTGATGCTTCATATTATGGATTCACAATTCATGAAATACGTGAAATGCAAATTGCCAATATGGGTAATTATGCACACGGAAATCAACCCATACAACATATGATTTATCTATATAATTATGCGAATTCATCCTATAAGGCACAAGAAAAAATAAGAGAAGTACTTACAAAATTATACAGTGCTACCCCAGATGGATATTGTGGTGATGAAGATAATGGCCAAACATCTGCATGGTATGTGTTTAGTAGTTTAGGGTTTTATCCAGTAACTCCAGGTGTAAACGAGTATGTGATTGGAAGTCCACTATTCAAAAAAGCAACACTTACTCTTGAAAATGGTAATAAGTTTAAAATTCTAGCTTCAAATAACTCAAAAAAAAATGTATTTATTAAGGCTGCTTCATTAAATGGAGAACTATGGAATAATAGTTTTATAAAATACAAAAATATTCAAGAGGGAGGAGTTTTGGATTTTGATATGAATGACTCACCCAACAAAAAATGGGCCGCGGAAGAAAAATCAGTTCCATATTCACTATCTAATAATAACGAATTAAATGATTGATTTTTATGTATAAACTTTCTTTTATCATCATTTTTGTTTTTACCTCTAATCTCTCTTGGGGCCAACAGCCAGTAGAGTATGTAAATCCGTTTATAGGGACCTCAAATTTTGGGGCAACAAACCCAGGAGCTATTGCTCCCAGAGGAATGGTAAGTGTTTCGCCTTTTAATGTTGCAGGCACTCAAAATACTTTAGAAAAAGACAGTAGATGGTTGTCTAATCCTTATGTGCATGAAAATAATTTTTTGACTGGCTTTTCACATGTAAATTTAAGTGGTGTTGGATGTCCTGATTTAGGTGTTGTTTTAACGATGCCCACTACAGGGAACTTAGAAACAGACCATTTAAAATATGGAAGTACTTATGAGAACGAAGTTGCAAAGCCAGGTTTTTATTCAACAAATCTTAAAAAGTATAATGTACAGGTAGAAACAACAGCTACCACAAGAGTCGGGCTTAGCAGATACTCTTTTCCTAAAGGGAAGTCTAATATTTTATTAAACCTAGGATTAGGTTTAACTAATGAACAAGGTGCCTCTATTAAAATTGTTTCTCCTTCAGAAATTGAAGGTATGCGAAATGTCGGCTCATTTTGTTATTATAAACCAAATGAGTCATATTCTGTCTATTTTGTGGCAAAGTTTAATAAGCCATCTAATGAATACGGGATTTGGAAAAATACCTCAAAGTATGAAGGGATAGAAGGACAGTGGATGCCCTATAATGGCAAAACAAGATTGTACAAAGGCTATAAGAAGGAAATTATTGGGGATAGTATTGGGGCCTACATGACTTATGATTTCAAGAAACCTACTCAAGTTGAAGTTAAAATTGCAGTATCTTATGTAAGTATTGAAAATGCTAGAGAAAATTTAGAAAAAGAAAGTAGTGGATTGTCATTTAGGGAAATAGTTGATAAAACTACTTCTAATTGGAATGATTTGCTGTCTAAAATTAAGGTGGAAGGTGGAACAAACGATGATAAAACCATATTTTACACTGCTCTTTACCATACATTAATACACCCAAATACACTAAATGATGTAAATGGTGAATATCCTAAAATGGCTACCAGAGAAACTTTAAAAACAAAAGGAACACGTTTTACGGTATTTTCTTTTTGGGATACTTATAGAAACCTACATTCATTAATGTCTTTAGTATATCCTAAACAACAATCTGATATGGTAAAAAGTATGTTATCTATATATGATGAGAGTGGATGGTTACCAAAATGGGAGTTAAACGCCACCGAAACAACCACAATGGTTGGAGACCCTGCAGGAATTGTTATTGCTGATACCTACTTGCGAGGAATTCAAGATTTTGATGTAGAAAAGGCCTACAGAGCAATGATTAAAAGTGCTACTCAGCTAGAAAAAAATGCACTAAGACCAGGTATTAAAGAGTATTCGGAAAAAGGATATTTAACAACTGCTTCTACCAAAAGTGGTTCAGTTTCTACCACACAAGAATATAATACTTCAGACTTTGCTATTGCACAATTGGCAAGAGTATTAGGGAAAAAAGAAGATGAGCAATTTTATAGAGATCGATCAATTTCTTATAGAAAACTTTTTGACAAAGAGTTTAATTTATTAAGACCAAAAGACAAAGATAATTTATGGATAACACCATTTAACCCAGAAAATGGTGCAAATTTTCAAAAGAACCTAGGATTCATTGAAGGTAATTCATGGCAATATACCTTTATGTTGGCGCATGATGTAACAGGCTTGATGAAATTAATGGGCGGAAAAGAAGCATACTCCAAACAGCTGCAGAAAGTTTTTAATATCGGGCAGTTTGACATGGCTAACGAACCTGATATTGGATATCCTTATTTATTTAATTATGTAGCTGGACAAGAATGGCGTACTCAAAAAACAGTTTCAGAGCTAATTAGCACATATTTTAAAAATACTCCCGATGGTTTACCAGGAAATGATGATACAGGCACTATGTCTGCTTGGTTGGTTTTTAGCATGATGGGAATCTATCCAATAAGTCCAGCAACCCCGACATATTCCATTACTACCCCAGTTTTTGATAAAATCACCATTCAATTAGATGCTAGGTATTATAAAAACAAACAATTGGTAATAGAGAAAGAAGGTCTTGGTGAAATAAACAAAATACAGATTAACGGTAAAACAAAACAACCGTATTTTATTTCACATAAAACACTTGTTGAAGGGAATAATCTGAAAATAAAATTGAAATAATGGTCTTAAATCTTTTGTCATTTATTTTTCGTTAAATCGAGTCTTTGATTAAAAAAAAAGATTATAGTTAATAATTATGGTATGAATATTTCGTCATTTATAAAATTGTTAAAACTTTTAACAAACTCCTTACTTTGTGTGTCATTTGTCGAAAATATTTAGAAATTCATTTTTTTTTAATTCAATTTATACATTATTAACATATTAACTTCAATTATGATACAAAAATTAATGAATATGTTTCTCGTGGTATTTGTTTTTAGTGCTTTCAATATTTCTGCACAAACAACAATAATTACAGGAACTATTACTGATTCAAGTGATGGAATGGAACTGCCAAGCGTTACTGTTCAAGAAAAAGGAACCTCAAACGGAACTACGTCAGATTTCAATGGTAAATATACTATTGAGATATCTAACAAAAATGCCACGTTACAATTTTCTTATCTTGGTTACAAAACCAAAGAGGTAACTTTAAATGGGGAGCCTTCACTTAATGTTATTTTAGAACAAAGTTCTGAAGCATTGGACGAAGTAGTTATTACTGCTTTTGGATTTGAAAAGAAGACTAAATCTATTGGTTATTCCATCACTCAAGTTAAGGGTGAAGAATTAAATCGAGTAAAAACTACTAGCCCTTTACAAGCTTTGAGGGGTAAAGTTGCTGGTGTTAATATTAGCAATAGTTCTACTGGAATAAAAGGATCTGCCAGGGTAGTTATTAGAGGGAATAGTTCTTTTAACGGAAATAATCAACCATTATACATTATTGATGGTATATCTCTACAAAATCAACAGCTTGGTTCTGCTGGTGAGTGGGGTGGAAGTGATAATGGTGACGGGCTTTCAGCTATTAACCCTGATGATATTAAATCTATTAGTGTTTTAAAAGGTGGTGCAGCCGCTGCACTTTACGGCTCTAGAGCTTCCAATGGTGTTATAATAATTAAGACAAAAGATGGTAAAGGCGCTAAAAAAGGCTTAGGAATAGAAGTAAGTAACCAAACGGTATTTACTACTATAAACGACTTGTATGACCCTCAAACAACCTATGGAAATGGTATTGCTGGTGGTCTTCCTACAGATCCAACAGATACATTTAATTCTTGGGGTCCAAGAATGGATGGTTCATTGCGTACAACTTATGATGGCTCTCAACAACCCTATGAATATGCTGGAGATAATATGAACCGCGTTTTTTCAACAAGTGTAAATATGACAAACTCTGTTTCACTTACTTCAAATACAGATAAAGGAAGCACTAGGTTTTCAGCTACTCATATAGATGGTAAAGATGTTGTAGCAACTTCAAAACTAAGAAGACTTGCTTTTTCTCTTAATACTACGCAGAAACTTTCTGATAAATTAACATTCAATGCAAGTGTAAAATTTAGCGATGTAGACGAAACAGCAAACCCAATTGTATCAACTGAACCGGCGAGTATTACCGGCTCTCTTAGACGTCTTGCTCCAAACATAAACGTAAATGATTTTATTGGTGATTATGGTAATGGTACCATTGATGGTATTAATGAATTGTCAATTGCTGATAATAACATATATAGAACAAACCCATGGTTTGCATTACACAATAACCCATCATCCATGGAGAAAGAAAGACTACTGTCTGCTGTGAGTGCAAAATATGATATCAGTGAGTCTCTTTATATAAGAGGACAAGCTGGGTTTGATAAGGCTACGAACCATTATAATAATACATTGGCTAATGGTGCGAATTTAAATTGGCCTGGCATCCGTTTTTATCCAGGAGGACAACTTCAACAACAAACACAAACTCTTGACCAGTTTGATGCTGATGTTTTTGTAGGAACTGATTTTTTAAAGATAACAGATAAAATCTCAATGAATGGATTTGTTGGTGCAGGAACTTTTTCTTCTAAGGCAGAAAATACAGGAGTTCTTGGAAACCTTGTAGTAATCCCTGGATTATATACTGTTCTTAACACTGAAGGTCAATCTGGATTATACGGATACCAAGCAAGAAAAATTAACTCTATATATGGATCTGCTGAATTTTCATTCGCAGACAATATATATTTAACAGCTACTGCCAGAAACGATTGGTTTTCAACGCTTTCAGCAGAGGGTAAGACAACCCCTAACAATGATCTCTATGGTTCTGTTAGTTTATCAGTTATTTTATCAGATTTAGTAAAGCTGCCGGAAGTTTTTACTTTTGCAAAATTAAGAGGAGGCTATTCTCAAGTTGCTGGTGGAGCCAATAATCCTTACGGTTTAGGCTTAACTTATGGTCTAGTTGGACAAGGTCATTTAGGAAGTCCACTTGGAATTATTAACGGAGGGGTCATTCCTAATGCATCTATAACTCCTTTTGAAAAGAATGAAACTGAGATTGGTCTTGATTTAAAGTTATTTGACAATAAATTATCTGTTGATTTTGCTTATTATTCAAATCAAACATTAAAAGATATTGTTAACGCTACGGCATCTCCTGCATCTGGATTTAGTAGTTCAACAATAAACCTTGGAGAAATAACTAACAAGGGTGTTGAATTGCTAGTAAATTGGAGAGCTATTGATAAAGGAGATTTAGCTTTAGATTTATCCTTTAACTATACTAACAACAAAAGTTTAGTTGTTTCAACTGATGAGAATAATGGAATTATTCAAGCTGGAGTAGCTCAACTTTTTCAATCGAATATTGGGCACATTCCAGGACAACCATATGGTGTTATCTACGGTAATTCATATGTAAGAGATGATCAAGGAAAAATTGTTCATCAATTAGTTGATGGAGTTCCAGTAGCAAAATCTGAAAACATAAATAAAGTTTTAGGATTAGGTGTAGCTCCTACTCAAGTGGGATTCGGTACTAACCTTAGATATAAAAACTTTACTTTAAACACCTTTTTAGAAGGTAAATTTGGAGGAAGTATTGTTTCTAATACTAATAAAACAATGAAAGAGTTTGGATTACATCAAGTTACTGTTCCTTCGGGAGGTAGAGAAAATGGATTTGTTCCTAATGGTGTTTTAGAAGGTGGAGGCGCTATAACTCAAAATCTTTCAGAAGCACAAATTTATCAATATTGGAATCAAACAAATAGTCTCGGTGCAAGTAGATCTCAACTTGGAGAAGAGAATGTTTATAAAAATGATTTTATAAGAATTAGTCAATTAAGCTTAGCGTATCGTATACCTAATGATTTACTTAAAGACATGTTTATACAAAGTGCAAATATCTCATTGGTTGCAAACAATCTAGGGTTTTTATTAAACAAAGTTCCTAATCATGATCCAGAAGCGTACTACAATACACGTAACGGCCAAGGGGCTGAAGCTAATTCAATGCCAATCGGTAAATCTTTTGGACTATCAATTAACCTTAAATTTTAATTAAGATGAAAAAACTATTAACTTTATTTATAATTCTATCCATGGTGGTATATACAACATCATGTGATAATGGCTTTGAGGATCTTAACGTAAATCCAACAGCAAGTGTTGATTTAGATGTGAATCCAAAATTCGCATATTTATTCTTAAAATCAGCAGGTGATGAATTTGAACATTCTTTCACAAATATACTTTGTGCAGGGCAACTAACTCAACAAGTAATAGACACAGATTTTCCACAATCGAGTATATATACGATTCGTGAAGATCTTCAAGCTGCATGGTGGATAGTTGCATATCAAAATACAATTAAGTCTGTTGTTGATATTATTGCTC
>Ga0115008_10000831_pt1 | contig 24142 bp, 17 predicted proteins | sample FraStrMetagenome_FD_87164 | JGI IMG/M metagenome (GOLD analysis project Ga0115008, IMG submission 87164) | Marine eukaryotic phytoplankton communities from Arctic Ocean - Fram Strait ARC3M Metagenome | ecosystem: Environmental > Aquatic > Marine > Oceanic | place: Fram Strait | collected...
AATACAAGCTTTTCTAATATCTTCTTTTGCCAAAAATAGATCAGTCATATCTCTTTTATTCTTTAAAAAATGAACCTTTACGTCAACTTAACACAAAGTTAAATTTTAACTGAATAGTTTATGGAAAAAAAACATTTTTTTTCACAAAAATAAAAATGTAGATATTAACATTTTTCAATATTAATATATTCAAAATGCCCCAAAGTATTTAATATTATTTCTATTTACCGAAATAGTTTACTTTTGATAATTTTTGATTAAAAAATTCTTTTCTTTAAACTATGCTTAAAAAAATTCAAAATTTCATCTTTGATAATCAACTTATTCAAAACGATGAAAAGGTCTTACTTGCAGTTAGTGGAGGGGTTGACTCGATGGTGCTTTGTCATTTATTTCATCAAGCAAAATTCGAATTTGGAATCGCTCATTGTAATTTTAAATTACGTGAAAGTGAGTCAGATGAAGATGCGATTTTCGTAAAAAAAATAGCTCAGACCTACCAAGTTCCTTTTTTTGACATCGAATTTGAAACAAATAAATATGTGAAAGAAAACAAAATTTCTGTACAAGTAGCTGCTAGAGATTTAAGATATGATTGGTTAGAAAAAATTAGGAGCAAAAATGATTTTCGATATATTGCGACAGCTCATCATTTGGATGACTCCTTGGAGACTATCTTATATAATTTCACAAAAGGTTGTGGTATTCGAGGTTTACACGGTATTTTACCCAAAAAAAATAAAGTGATTCGTCCACTTCTTTTTTCTCATAAAAAAGAAATTTCTCATTTTGCCAAAAAACAGAAAATTGCTTTTCGAGAAGATGCATCTAATGCAACTGATAAATATGCTCGCAATAATATTCGCCATCATGTTATTCCTGTTTTGGAAAGTATAAACCCCTCTCTTCCAAAAACAATTACTGAAAATATCAAACGAATAAACGAAACGGAACAACTTTTTCACTATGCAATTTCATTGTTGCAAAAAGAAATTACAGAACAAAGAAAAGGACATTTTTATATTCACTTAGGAAAATTACAGGCCTCACCTGCCCCATCAACTTTACTTTTTGAAATACTTCGTCCTTTTAATTTTAATAATAATCAGATTGCTCAAATGATCGATTCCATAGAACATCAAGCAGGTCCTATTTTTTTTTCGTCCTCCCATCAAGTTTTATTGGATCGTGACTTTTTTATTATTAAAAAAAATACGCCAATATTTGATCAGCGATTTATTATCAATAAAAATGATACTCAAATTACTTTTCCCAAGGGACAATTATCTTTAAAAATAAAAAGTGAGAAACCTAATTTTTCAATAAAAGAAAAGCAAATTGCCTATTTTGATATGGAAAAAATTCAATTCCCGCTCACCCTTCGAAAATGGAAAGCAGGTGATTACTTTCACCCAATTGGAATGAATGGTCAAAGAAAAAAAGTAAAGAAATTTTTAACTGATTTAAAATTAAACCGTTTTGAAAAGGAAGTAATTTGGGTTTTGGAATCAGATGGAGAAATTTGTTGGGTAATTAGTAATCGAATGGATGAGCGATTTAAAATAAATGAAGAGGTCAATTCTATTTTGGAAGTTAGACTAAAAAACTGATATGCTAATAGTTTCGGTAGAAACAAGATATGCGTTGTCTCTGCCTAAACTACAAACCTAAATAAAAACGACACCTCCAAAAACTAGGAAATGTCGCTTTTTATTCTTCCAAGGGGAGTTTAATTTATTTTACAGGAATTAAATCCTTACCATCTTTGATTACCAAATGAGTATCCTTATAACCCATCTCGTAAACTTTTTTCATCGCAGTTCTTGCAGCCAATTCAGTTTCAAATCCACTCAACAAAACTACTGTAAATTGTCCTTTATTAATTTTTTCAATTGCTCCAAGTCCATCCAATTTACTTTCATCAAAATATTTCGTATTTCTAAAAGTTGCTACTCGAACTTTTAAATCTACCTTTAGATTTCCTGGATCATCTTCTGGCTCAGCTACTTCTTCTTGAATCGCCAATGCTAAATTTTGACGACCTTCTTCTGCTACTATAAAAGCTTTGACAAAACCCTTTTTAGATATTACTTTACGAGCATTCTCTGCTTCCTTTTTAGTAGAAAAAATCCCAACTCTTACTTTTTCAGCTTTACCCTCTTTCATTTTATAAACATTGCCAATATCCTGTAAGTTTTCATATTGTCCAATTTTAATTTCTCTTGAATCAAAATAAGCTGCCACTTGAACAGCGTATCCTTTTGGCGTTACAATTTCATCATATTCATCCATTAAACCTCTTCCAGTTCCTTGGATAGTATTTAATTTTGGTACAACCATATCATCTCTTCCTTCAACATCATCTATGTTTTGAACTAATTCTCCATCAAAACCAGTTCCAACGCTATATGATTTTTTAAAGGATAAAACACCTAACAAACCTTTATCCATTTGACTTGTGATCGTTATTTTTTTGTTGGTATTGATATACCCCGCTTTAGAATATGTTATCGTATAAACCTCTGGTGACTGCAGAGCTAATCGATATTCTCCACGTTGATTAGTTTGAGTTTTTAAAGTCAAACCAGTTGATCGATTAGTTGCTTTTATAAAAACATCACTCAACGTTTCGTTGCTTCCTGAATCAACAATAATCCCAACATATTCATCTGCAACTTTACGCAATTTTACATCAAAATTTTTGGTTAACCTTTCCCCTAAACTATTAATTTTCAATGAGTAAGATTTATATCCATCTTTCTTTATAGTAATATCACAATCTAAGCCCGCTAAAGCTTGGAATGCATATTTACCATAGATATCAGTTTTAAAAACTGATTCGCCGCATGCTGTAAAATCAACAATTGCACCTTCCAAAGGACGCATGTCTGATTCATTGACAACTGAAATAATGAAATTATCTGTAGTTTTCCTAACTTTGTAAATATCTTCATTTCCTTGACTACCTTTTCGGTTACTAACTAAGTAACCTCTATTCTCCTCTGATTTAAAAACAAATCCATAATCATCAAATGAGCTATTTACTGCATTCCCTAAATGATATACATTATTCCAAACACCATTATTTTGTTCTGACCTAAAGATATCCATCCCTCCAAATCCGTGGTGAAAATCTGAAGAAAAATAAAGCGTTCCTCTATCAATACTAGGAGAAATTTCATCACCAGGTGTATTAACTACCGGACCTAAATTTTGAGGTACTGACCAACCATTAGCTGTTTTGAATGCAGAATACAGATCCCATCCTCCAAAACCGCCAGATCTATTAGATGCGAAATAAAGTAATTTCCCATCGTCTGAAAAAGAGGGATATCCTGCTGAAAAATCTGCACGGTTGAAAGGCAATGCTTTAATGTTTTTCCACGTTCCATAAGAGTCAACCTCTGCTATATACATGGCTAAAGTTCCACCTGCTTCAGGCACTTGACGAACTCCACTTTCAAAGATATTCCTTGTAAAAACTACCCATTCTCCATCCTTACTAAAAGTAACTGGTCCTTCATTATAGTTATTTACCAAATCACTTTGCATTAATGTTGGAATTCTTAAAAAACCCTTATTATCCATTGACGTAATATATAGTTGATTGTTTGGACTTTCAGAGTACCCCTTACTTTGATTCTTTTTAGATGTTCTTTTGATATCAGTTCGAGAAGAACTATAAACAATATAATCTCCAAAAAATGCTGGACCAAAATCTGAATAATTGGTATTTAAATATTCTTTATATGCTCGAAAAGTAGCGGGCTTACCTCTAAGCGAAAGCGCATAGTCACAACTTTTGACAAAATGTAATCCTATCTCAGAATTATACTCTGCATAAGTTTCGAACCAAATTTTTGCATTATTATATTTACCCTGTGCCATCAATACCTTCCCATAATATAAAAAGTGGATCGGGTCGATACCTGCATATTTTACTGCTTTGGAATACCATTTTTCGGCTTCATCCATTTTATTTAGCATTCTATAACTATCAGCCAAATTTGATAAAGCCTGGGGTTCATCAGAATCTTTTTGAAGAATTGCTAAATAGTTTGGAATGGCATAGACATAAGCTTTAAGTTCATATTGCTTATTCGCTTTACTCAAAAGATTTTGACTAAAAACTTGGGAGCTAGAAGAAATCGCGATAATAAAAAAACAAAATCGAAGTAAGTATCTCATAATTCTTATTTTTTGAAAACTGAATAACCAACACTCTTAAGGTGTCTGGAATTATAATAAAATAAATCCAAAGCTGAAGAATGGCCTTTTTCCTAAAAAAATTACATTAATATATAAGTACAATTGTTCTGCAAAAATTGCAGCCTAGATAACCCTATGAAAATCAAGGGTTTATGTGAAGGATTAGTTTAAATAAATTCTTAACTATAACGCTAAGAAAGCCAAAAATACACATTTTCTGGGATAATTAATACAACTTTAACAAGGTAGATTAACGAATTGATTAAAAAAAACTCTGTATTATCTAATCCTCTAATCATTGAACGAAATTATGCTTTTTTTGACTTGAATAAGATTTTTACTTTCTCAAAAAGGTAGAGCAACCATGCCTTATAAAGCCTAAGCAACCTATTTGGTGCAAATTAATGTGCTAAATTTTGTCCCTTTCCAATACTTTTAGAATAAAAAAGTTAGCAAGTTGGTTCCAATTATCTTTAAGCCTACTTAAAAAGAAAACTTTTGATTCACTCATTTATAAAAAGTTAATTAGCTGTTTTTTACAAAAAACAAATTACCTTAGTCGAGAATTTTTTTCACAAAAAATTAGAATAAAATGAAGTCATTAAAAATATTATTCTTTGCAGTAATTTTCATTTTCGCCTTTCAACAATGTGGGACTGAGTTAAAACCTAATACAGAAGAAACTCAAACTAAAAAAACGGAAACTCCCCAAATAGCAGATTTTGCACTTGTCATCCATGGAGGTGCAGGAACTATTTTGAAAAAAAACATGACTGACGAGCAAGAAAAGGCTTATCGTGAAAAACTAAACGAAGCACTCAGCGTTGGTGAAAAAATCTTAAAAGAAGGTGGCTCTTCAATGGATGCTGTAACTCAAACAATTATGGTAATGGAAAACTCTCCACTCTTCAATGCTGGAAAAGGAGCTGTTTTTACTAATGAAGGAATAAATGAAATGGATGCCTCATTTATGGAAGGAAAAACAATGAATGCAGGTGCTGTGGGTGGATTGACTGTGATTAAAAACCCTATCCTAGCTGCACGAGCTGTGATGGAAAAATCTGAACATGTTTTATTGACTGGAAATGGTGCAGAAACTTTTGCCAAAGAACAAGGAATAGAAGTAGTTGATACAAAATATTTCTACACAGACCGCAGATGGAAATCTCTTGAAAGAGCAAAAAAAACAGAGAAAGTAGAATTAAGTGAAAGCGAAGATGAAGCCGAAGAAAAAAAACATGGAACTGTTGGTTGCGTTGCTTTAGATAAAGAAGGTAATCTTGCTGCTGGAACTTCGACTGGAGGTATGACCAATAAAAAATATAATCGCTTCGGTGATGTGCCAATCATAGGAGCTGGTACTTATGCTAATAATAATACTTGTGCAGTGAGTTGCACCGGTCATGGTGAATATTTTATTAGATGGGCTGTTGCGCACGATATTTCTGCGATGATTGAATATAAAGGTGTGGATCTAGAAACTGCAGGGAAAGCCGTTATTAATGAAAAACTCGTCAAAGTTGGTGGATCAGGTGGAGCTATTTGTGTAGATAAATATGGAAATATATCAATGCCATTTAACTCTGAGGGAATGTATCGAGGATTTGTCAAGGCAGATGGAACAAGAAAAGTTTCTATTTTCAAATAAATAATATCTCAATTTAGGAACAAGGGTTTACTATCGATTAATTCTCGGAGTTCCCTTCGGATTATGATCATCTGACTCGGTCAAAGAATGTAATTGATCAATTATATCTAGTCCAGGAGAGCATTTAATCTTGAAATTTACCCTTTTTGAAATTTTTCAAATTTGATTGATTTTCGTTCATTAACTTTAATTGGTTTTATTTATCCATTAGCCCAATAATATCAATGATTTCAGCTGGCTTTAATTTGTGAATTATTTATTTAGTGAAATTAGCAAAAAAAATACCCTCTTTATTCATAAATGTGCCGTCCTTTTTATTTAAATCCAACATTTCTCCTTTAAAATCAGTGACAGATAATCCCAACTCTCGATAAATACAAGCTGTAGCAGCAAAATCCCAAATACTACCTCCACCAATTTCTTTTTTTGGCAGTTTCACCATGCATGCAGGGCCATTTTCCAAAACAAGAATTCCGTTTAATACGGCACCTGATCCACTTATTTCCTTTAGCCCACTCAAATTAAACTTATCTAAATTTTCTTGTAGCAATTTTTCTATTTTATCCGAACTCGGAGTATCTATCAGCTTTCTATCAGTAACGTAAGTTAAATGTTTGTTGATGTATTTTATCTCCCAAGGCCTACCATTCTTAAATACACCATTCCCTTTGATCCCATAATACAAAATATCTCTACTGGGGTCATACACCACACCTATGTATGGTGTCCCATCTTTTGCAACTAGAGCAATAGATACAGAAAATCCTGGTTGTTTGTTGATAAAGGAAAGCGTTCCATCCATTGGATCAATACACCAGAAAAAATCTTTCTCAAAACGACTTCCATTATCTGCAGTTTCTTCAGATAAAAATGCTAAATCAAATTTTTTGCAAGTCGGAAATAAATGAGAAAGAATTACTATTTCACATTCTCTGTCTACTGTTGTCACAACTTTTGAGGCATAGCTGGTTCCTCCATTTTTTTTCTCAACCAAAATTTCACTATCCATATATTCCTGAATGACTTTTCCTGCTGAAAGGGCTGCTTTGATTGCGATATTGGTAAGTTGTGTTAGATTCATCTTTCTTATAGACTTTTGATCACAATTGTTGTTATATGTTCAATATAACTATTAATCTTCTTATGATTGGAACACCATTTTTTAGATAGTTATGAAAATTGCCCAGACTAGCTTCTACAATGACCGCCATCCAGTTTTAAGTACCTTAATTTTCCTCCAAATCCGCCAACCGTGTAGTATAAATCTATTCCTTTAAACTAACCAACAATTGCAAAACAGGAATTAGAAACAATCTGAATGGCTGAAAACAACATTGAATCCCGTTGAGAAAAAATTAATTATTTTTTACTAAATAAGCCAGAGACAACCTTTTGCATTTTTTCTATTTGAAAAAATTCCTCTTAGAAGAATACATAGTATAAATGAAAACAGACTTTTACCTACTTAAAAAGTTGATAAAAGTCTGTTTTCATTTTTATTTGTAAAATGTTTAACATCTAACAATATAATTTAAGTCTTAGATGGAACCTTACGTGCTCGTTTAGTTTTAAAGAATTCCACAATTTGCTTAGGAGTCATAAATCCAAAATCTACGAAACTAACTTTTACAAAACGTTTAACATCTTGATAAGCTCTTCCACGTTTATCAGTGAATTTTTTAGTTAATTTTTTCACATACTTCATACACAACTCTTTCAAGTTTTGGTTGAATTGTTGGTTATCAAAAACACCAAAGTAAGTTGGAAAAATTTTAGCTAATTCAAAAAATTCTGGATAATCTTCTACCTCCAAATTATTAATAAATCGTTGGAAATATTTAAATATTGTAGCACGTACACATTCATTAATTGGAGATTTCCCTGGGTAGGAATTATAAAAAACTTTTATCGATTCAATCACTTCTTCACTAAGGTAAGTCTTCGTATGTATTTCATCCAACAATGTATATAACTGATTTACTTTATCATCAATATCTTTATCAATACTAGCTGAAAGTCGTTGATCTTCTATATTGGTTAATTTCAAGTCATTGCTATGAATTACTAAAATTAAGTCCAACCATTTATTTTCAAAATCTTCAATATCTGACCTACTACGATTAAAGTGAGTTGTAAATTCAGCTTGAGAAGCTTTATCTTTTTCAAAGAAAAAACCATAATAAGCTAACATTTCTAGATACTCATCCGTCCCTTTAAATTCTGGATTATTAAAGAAATCTTTGATGTCAGGGATAAAACTTGAATTGTCTCCAGTCAAATGAATTCGTTGTTTTAAAAATAATTTCACCTCTGAAAATTGAATTTTTAACTCTGTCAGATTCGTTGGAAAATCACAAGCGAAAAAGTTCTCATTTCGGAATTGATTTTTATATCTAGCCAAAGCAATATTCCGCTCTTTTAAATCTCGAAATTTAGGATTCTTTTGACCTTGCAGAAAGTATCTGATCTTTTTATTAGCTATCACATTAATCAAATTGGTAATCCAGATATCAGAACTCATAGAGAATCCCATCTGAATAGTTTGCCCAATTCTTTTTCGAATAATGTCGAAATTTGATGATCCACAAACTGCCATCAAAACATCTTTAAAATGAGATTGTGGCCGAATATATTTACAGTTATCATTAATTTCACCTCGCAAAACAGCAAATCCTAAAATTCGTGTAATAAACATTCCCTCATATTGATCATTTAACAACTCTCTTTCAAAAGTTACTAATTGCAATGGATTATTTTCTGCAACTTTTTTATATAATACAGCAATACGAGGTTCGAATGCTTCTCGTAAAGCTAAATAATCTTCCTCCTCTTCCTCATCCAAGTATTTAGCTAAAATTTCAGACGCTTGAATGTCAGTTTTAATCAATGCTAGTTCATCAAGGTATTCCTGATTTAGTGGTTTCATATTCTTTTTTTTGGAAAAACGGTTGACGGTAAACCGCCAGATGTCTTTTGGTTTTCAAATAGAAACCTGGAAGAGACAATTAAGCTCTACCAGGTTCCAATTATACTATTTTTCTGAATGCAGTTTTATAATTTCAACAAATATAACAAAATCAGTTGAAAATAATAAAACTTCAGAGTAATCATTTGAGATCAATATTTAACCCAAATAAAGTACTGACTATTCTTTTAATTATTCTTTGTCAGCTTCATCAGTAGCTGGTGCTTCATCAGCAGCTGGTGCCTCTTCAGTAGCTGGTGCCTCTTCAGCAGCTGGTGTTTCTTCAGCAGCTGGTGCCTCTTCAACAACCGGTGCTTCTTCAACAACTGGTGCCTCTTCAGCAGCTGGTGCTTCTTCAACAACTGGTGCTTCTCCAGCAAGTGATTCAACGGAAGTCTGTTCAACACTATCAACAAATGAACCTTCCTCAGCAGCTGGCGTTCCTTTTGTCAGCTCAGATTTAATTGGAGCAGCCTTCTTTGCAGGAGCTTTTCCATTTATCATTTCGTGAAATTTGCGAATTTCTTCAGCTGTTTCTGCACGACGAGCCGCTATTTTTTCCTCTTTGACACCAATCCATGCTTCGTATTTTTCCATTGCTTGTTCTTGAGTCAAAGCACCTTTTTTAACCCCACGCTCTAAATGCTTGCGGTATAAAACCCCTTTGAATCTCAGGATAGCTCGAGCGGTATCAGTAGGCTGCGCACCTTTCATTAACCATTCGTAAGCGCTTTCTCGATTTAATTCGATAGTGGCAGGTTTTGTCATTGGGTTATAAGTTCCCAACTTTTCAATAAATCGTCCGTCTCTAGGAGCTCTCGCGTCCGCAACAACGATGTGATAAAAAGGAGATTTTTTTCTTCCTCTTCTCTGAAGTCTAATTTTTACTGGCATAAATGCTAAAATTTATTTGGTTTAACCATGCCCGCTTTATCACATCAAGTGACGGCGGGTTTTTAACGAGCGCAAAGATAGGGTATTTATTTGAAACAAGTGAGTTCTTTATCCTTTTTTCAAAAGGTTTTTTCCGGATAAATGCATTGCTCTTTTAAGAGGTAATCTTAAAATTCAACATAAGCTGTAACAACATAATTTTGAGCTATTTTTTTGCCAACACCAAATTAAGCTAGGATTGAAATCATATGACACTGTTAATTTTCTTTTATTCTGTCTGCAATTTTTTATTTTTAGAAACGACATTTACATCTTCCTTTTTAGAATCAATATCTCATGAACCTTCAGATATAACATTGACTTGTAAGGAAATCTTTAAAGGTTTTGTAGCCTTCTATTTCGCCAAATGAAATAATATATTGATCATCATTAACCCACCAAAACGAAAGATGATTTGGTGACTTCCAACCTCTTTGGAAATTTTACCAACCATTCAATTCAAAGGCAGTTTCGATTTTATTCATGTCAATATTTTCACTTTGTAAATAATGAAAAGCATCTAATTTTGCTCAATACCAAGACAAATAATCTTTGGTCCCTGCAATGCAATGGCTAAATAACTCATTAAAACTATTGGCAAAAGATAAATCACCTTTTGAAATTTCTTTATGTCAAAATGCAAAAAGAACATCAGATATAAATATACCAATGCAAAAATCAATAACAAGTAACGATCATAAAAACTGGTCATTAACATTAATGAAAGATATATTGCGTTTAATTAAAACAGAAATTGAAAAAAACTCTTTTGTAAATCAGAAAGGGAATGAAACGTTTTACACACTATTAAAATTAGCCAACATCCAACAACTTGGCTAATAAAACCAAAAAAACACATTGCCCATAACGGCAATCTAGTTGTATTTTCTAAACCTAATGTGCAAGTATCTTTTAATAGCTTGGGGCCAAGTCCAAAATTATACATGATGTTTCCTCCGAATAGAAATATTTTACCAATGAAATGTAAAAAGACTAAAAGCACTATTTTAAAAACCAATATTAAAAAAAGAACTTTTCTGTTTAGACCACCAATGGATCTTATTTTCTTAAAGATATAAGGTAAGATTGGTAAAAAAAAGAACCCAACGTAAATAATTGTCTTGACTATTTTTTTAAAAACCTCAACAATAAAACTAAATGGATTTTTCAAAAAATAATCATAAAAAAGTTGAGTGACTGCGACGTAAGCCTTTTCGATTCCCATTAATGGTTTTAGAAAAATATCAAAACTCAAATAAATGATAACAGACAAAAACAACATCCCCGCAAAAACAGTATGTAAGATTTATTCACACCACTCCCTAGCATCATTAAACCTATAACTGGAAAAAACAAGATACCAGGTTGCCGATTAAGAAAACTAGCAATACTTCCTAAAAGAATACAAATTAAAATACAACGGATTTAGCATTAAAATAAAAGCTCCAAACAAGGCTACTTTTGAAGAATCAGTCAACTCATAATATTATTTAATAAAAAAATCTAATACCTAGAATTGCTATAACTAAAACCGAATTGTTATAAATGAAAACTCCCCAAATGGCAAACTAAACAAATATGCCCAAACCACTTGTAATAATAACGTAGAAGCAAAATCATCCGACATCGAAATATACCCATCCTCCAGCAAGTTCATTACAGGATAAGCATAACGCCAATCATCATTTAATGGAAAATCCCCAATTGGATTTACAAAAAAAATTAGTACTAAAAATGATAAAATAAAACGAGATGATTTTTTATTGTAAATGGTCCACTCAATTATCCAAAAACCAATTTATCCTTTTCGAGAAAACAATAATATCAGAAAACTTAAAATAATTAAACTCGCGATCCTTTTTTTTGCAAAGTAATTAAAAGTATTCCTGCAATTACAAAGAATGTCCCCATCCATTGCAACCATCCATCTTCTCTTCTAAAAAGACATAAGCCATGCCGATCGTGGAGATTGGACCAATGCTTACTAGAATAGCTGCATTAGACGATCCAATTACTCGTATTCCTTCTGCCATCATAAAAGATGGGATCACTGTAGCCACCAATGCCATTACTAAACTGATCCAATAAACGGGCATCGCAAATTCTAACAAATTAAATCCATGTAACCCAATATTATGAATAAAAACCCCTAGACATGCAGCTGACATTGATATAGAATTATATCGGTAAGTACCAATCTTTGGAAGCAATCGACCACTTCCAACTATGTAGGTTGCATAGGCTATAGCTGCACAAAAAACTAAAACAGTTCCTTTAATTATTGTATCCGCTTCGGTTAAATGGAAATTTTCATAAAAGGCAATACCAACACCTACATAAGTTAGTAACAAAGCAACTACATGAACTCTTTTAACTTCGGCATGAAACAAGAAAAAAGAAATTATTAGTACTATTGTAGGATATAAATACAAAATAATTCGTTCAAAGCTAGCTGAAATATATTGCAGTCCCATAAAATCAAATAAACTCGCTAAATAATACCCACACAATCCCATCGCAATAGTCCAAAACCAATCCTTTTTGGTCAGTTTATAGATTTGGTTTGACTTTATCCGAAAAGACCAAAAACCAAAAACCAAAAATACTGGAAATGAAAAGACCATTCTAAGAGTTAACAAAGAGACCGAATCGATTCCGTATTGATAGGCAAGTTTTACAAAAATTGCTTTCGTTGAAAAAAAAATCGCACCAACAAACACAGTTAACGCTGCAATAATATATGCTTTTCGAGTGGGAGGTTCTGTCATTTATTTTTTACAATAAGTGTTATTAATACTTGTTATAGAAAACATTATCTTATACAAGAGTACTTAATTTATTATTTTTAATCTATGACAACATTTTCATCAACAATGCTCTTACATCCTCTACTGATTCCACATTAAATCTTGCTTTAGAATTTTGCACACCAACTTTTATAGTAATAGCTGCATCCGGCATCACTCCAAACGTATCTTCATCAGTCCAATCATCGCCAATTGCTAAATGAAAATCAGCTGGATATTTTTTCATCCATTTCTTAGCGGCAGATCCTTTGTTCACCTCAAAATTTTTGATCTCAACAACCATATCACCTTCTAAAACTTGAAGGTGCCTATCCCGAGCCATATATTTCAAATGGCTCGTTAATTCTCTACTCCTCAACTCTCCTAATCCAAGCTCTACTTTTCTAAAATGCCAAACCAATGAATAATCTTTTATCTCAATAAATGATCCTGGAGTTCGACTTACATAACTATCCAAAACTGGATGAATTTCTTGCTTCCAATCATCCTCTACATCTTTTAATTTTTTCCATTCACCATCAAATGCTTTTAACCACAATCCATGCTCACAAATCATAGAAACCCGTAAACCTTTCATCCATTCTTCTATAGGATCTCGACCTCTACCGGTAATTATAACAACGTGATTACGGGAATCTACTGTTAGTCTTTTTAGAATTCCTATTAACTCATAATCAGGTTTTGCCTCATCAGGACTCGGAAAGAAAGGGGTTAATGTTCCGTCATAATCTAAAAAAATTAATCGACGGTGGGAATCAACATACTTCTTTGACAATATTTTTAAATCATTTTCATCTAATTGACGAATTTCTAAAGCCTTTTGTTCTTTTTTAATTTTTGTCAAATTATTCATAAATACCTTAACCCAATGAGAAATATTATATCGACGAAGAGATTTCTGCATAATTTCATTTCGACGAATCTGCTCCTCAGCAGACATAGTTAGTGCCAAATGAAGTGCCTCGACTTGTTTATCTGCATTATTTGGATTGATCAGGATTGCATCAGATAATTCCTTTGCAGAACCCGCCATTTCACTTAGAATCAAGACTCCCTTTTTGTCTAGTTTTGAAGCTATAAATTCCTTACAAACTAAGTTCATTCCGTCTCGCATCGGTGTCACCCAAGCCACTTCTGCTATTCGATAAAGTGCTGATAATTTAGTCAATGGTAATGAACGATAAAAATAATGAATAGGAGTCCAATTCATCATTCCATATTGACCATTTATTCGACCTACTAATAAATCAATTTCATTTTTCATTTGTATATATTGCTCCACATTATCTCTCGACGGAACAACTAACATAACTAAAGAAACCTTATTTAAAAACTCAGGATGTTTCTCCAAAAAAGATTCAAATGCAATTAATCTTTGTGGAATTCCTTTTGAATAATCCAACCGGTCAATACTCAAAATAACTCGTTTCCCTTGCAAAGAAGTTCGAAACAAAACTTCTTGAGCAATAGTCTCAGGAGAAGCTGATAAGTTCTCATACTTATCATAATCAATTCCCATTGGAAAAGAATCTACTAAGACTACCCTTTCACCATTCTCAACATGTTGTTCCTTTACACTTCTTGCTGCTAATCTGCTTACCGAACTCAAGAAATGTCGCATATCATCATAAGTATGAAAACCAACTAAGTCTGCACCTAATAATCCATTTAATAATTCTTTTCTCCAGGGCAATAATCGGAACATCTCATAAGAAGGAAATGGAATATGATTGAAAAATCCAATACTGATTTTTGGAAAACGAGAACGAATCATTTCAGGTAAAAGCAATAATTGATAATCATGTACCCAAATGGTATCTTCTTCAGATATATACTTTAATAACTCATCACAAAACTTTTGATTTACCCTTTTATACGCCTCCCAATATTCATTTTTGTATTCTATATATTGAGGAAAATAATGAAAATTAGGCCATAATACTTTATTTGAAAAGCCTTCATAAAACAATTTTACATCGTCCAAAGTTAGAGAAACAGAACGCATACTTTCACTTTTTAAATAGTCGTCTATTATTTGTTCCTCTCCCAAAGACTTTGGATAATATCCAGTCCATCCCACCCAAATATTGTCATCTTTTTTATAAACAGACCCCAGTCCTGTAGCCAAACCACCTTCGCTCGGGACAAAATTTAATTTACCATCTTCCAGGCTTTCTACTCTTATAGGTAGTCTATTTGATACTATGATTTTTTTTGCCATCTGTATAATTATACTAGTGAAGGGTTATTAATTTATTATTGGCAAGCTGATTTATTTAATGGAACCATAAAAATACATTTCTTTTTGAGAAACAAATTAAAAATAAACCACATTACAATATTACAATCTCCAAAATATTATTAACCTCTTCTAATTTCTTCCTTTATTTTGAATGAGTTTTCAATCTAAAATATTGCTATATCCATTGAGACAATAAAATAAATGTACCTGATTCCTGCCATTAATAAGTTTAAAAAAAATGATAGCATCGATGCTTAGCAATTTTTGAAAAATTCGTTAAAAAGTAATCACGAAATTTAAATTCCAACCAAATCAGATGGACAAGCTGAATTTATTAATCACGCTAAATTATCCTGTAAACTGCACTCAAGAAAATTTAATTAATTTGTGAATGTATTAAATCCAACTAGTATCAGGAATAGTATTGGTTAGTCATCAATTTTTATTAATAGGCTAAAATTAATTGCATTCAGTCAATATGAAGTTAACAAAAACATATTCTACATAAAAACACCCTTCAGAACTCAGAAAAAGAATTAATGTAAGTAGATTTTTTAAATAATTTTATACTAGTCCAATTATAAAACGTAATAAAAATTCACATACAGTAGGTAATACAACCATAATTAATTGTTCATTAATACTATAGTTGTGCCCGAATCATGCGATCCTTTCCTCCCATATCTTGCTCTAACACAACACTCGTAAATGTCTTGTTACGCAACATATTTAGTACATCTATTGCATTGAACTCATTCGTTTCAAAAAACAAAAAGCCGCCTTTATTCAGTTTTATTTTTGCAAAGTCAGCTATTGCCTCATAAAAAATAAGAGGATTATCATCATCTATAAAAAGTGCTAAATGTGGTTCAAACTGCTTTACGTTCTCTGGCATTAGATGTGCCTCCCGATGAGGAATATAAGGTGGATTACTCACTATAATATCAAAATTTAAAAGACTCCCCCACCCTTTTGGTTCTAAAATATCTTTCTGATAAAAAGCAATATCAGTATTTAAAATTTCAGCATTTTCTTGTGCTATTTTTAAGGCATTTTCACTTACATCCAAAGCATGGATATCCATTTTAGGAAATATTTTTTTTAAAGTAATCGGTATACAACCACTTCCAGTCCCTATGTCTAACAATGAAATCACATCTTTTTTCACAAATGATTTTATTGTATTTTTCACATAAAAAACTAACTCCTCTGTATCTTGTCTTGGAATCAAAACATATTCATTTACTTTAAATTTATACCCATAAAAATCTGCTTCGCCCAAAACATACTGAACAGGTTCATTTTGTAAAAGTCTTGTTGTAATTTCATCCAAAAGCTTTTGATTTCCTGCAGGAAAATTTTGTTCACTAGCAAAATCATATATTTTAAACGTATCCTCAAAAACTATTCTAGCAATTGCATTTGCTTCTCCTTTAGATTGAATCGTTTGAAGTTTTTCGGTGAAATTTTGGTAAATATTTTTGATATCCAATGTTCTATTTATTTTAGAGTACAAAGAAAATAGATTTTTTTGATTAAATGTTTCTCAAAATAATTTGGTGTAGTTTCATCCAAAAAATACAAGCTCGTTTTTTCTTCACTACCTTTACTTTCTTTTTAATTTTTTCTCATCTCAAGAACTTGGCAGAAGAGATCCTGTGATTATATACTCAACAAGATTTAAATTATCATCTAAAAATTTTACAAAAAAAATCATTCAATTAACATTGACTTCTTCTTTCAATATCATTTGAAAAAAATTAATTAACAAATACTATCCCCTATTTTGAAAATTTTTCCTGCCATGATCATTCCCTCTCAAAAAAGTTAAATATTCTTCCGCTCTCAATTTAAATATTTGTTTTTATGGTATTTTTATATATTCAGAATGGTCTTAATATATTTCAAAAAAAAATGGACGAACTATTAAAGCTTATAAAAGTTATGTATAAGTCAAGATTGGAATTGAATAAAACCTAAAAAAAGCATCTTAATTACAAGATGCTTTTTTCGTAATTATACAATTTTGTATAATTTTAAAAATCCTCTCTTCCTCCTTCAAACCCGCCACCGCCGCCACGTCGGCCGCCACCTCTTTTCTTCTTCTGATTCAATCTATAGTTCAATGTAAGTTTGGCTGTCCGTCCTCGCCATTGAAACTCCTCCTCCCGATAAAGATTATCTGTAATTACAGTTCCCCTTCGTTTCCTTGAATTGAATAAATCCGACACACTTAAAGTCAAAGTTCCATTCTTTTTAAAAACATCTCTGCTCATTCCTAGGTTCATAGAATACATTGCCTTCGTGGTACCTTGAGTAGTTTCTCTGGGAGCACGATAATTAAATCGGAGTTGGATATCAGTTTTCTTATTAATCGTCGTCCTTGAAGTCAACCGGCCACTCATTGTATATGTGTCCGCTTCGAGGCCTCTACTAAAGTTATTTCCATCAACAATGGATCGGAAAAGATTCATATCTCCATTCAACCTCCACCACTTAAACGGACTGTAAGAAAAATTAAATTCAAATCCTAAATCATCTCTAGTTGATAAATTTTCAGGACGCCGAAAAGTTACAATTAATGAATCAATTTCTTGAATATCAAAAATTACTCTTTGCATCACACCAGTGGTATGGCGATAAAAGATTGAAGAACCTAATGATCCTTTATCCCAGATTTTGATATGGCCAATTTCATAAGAATCCGTAAATTCAGGATCTAAATCTGGATTTCCTGTAAATCTATTTCGTGCATCACTTAACGTGAAAAATGGGTTTAAAGACCAAAATCTTGGCCGTCGTATTCGACGACTATAGCTTACTTGAATTGCATTATCCTTAGGGAGATCATAAGTTAAAAATGCACTCGGGAAAAAGTTAATATAATCTCTAGGATTAACATCATTTGTTTGAATCAGCTCAGTCACTACGTCAGAATACTCCAATCTAGCTCCCAACTGATAAGAAAATTTATTAATCTTATTTCCATACGAAGAGTAAAGTGCTTGAATCTCTTCATCATATTTAAAGTTATTACTTAATCCATCAAAAACAACCCATTCATCATTTGACAACTGTTCTTCTACAACATAATCGTTTTTGATTTGTCGATAAGATCCTTGATATCCTGCTTCGAATTTTTTCTTTTTTCCAAAAGGTTTAACATAATCCAATTTAGTAATCAACCGCCGTTCTCCTTCTTCATTATTGGATCTTTGAAAATAATTCTCAAACCCAGTGGGTGATCCATCTGATAAAAGGTAGACCTCGTCAAAATCAGAACTCTCTATTTCTGCATTATCCTGAAATCGAATATCTGTCACTAATTCATGCCCTTTACCTTGGAATTTTTTAGTATAAGTTAAAGCATATTCTAATTTACTTTCATCTTCAATTTCGTGATCAGTTCTAAAAGTATTACCAATAAAATTATTTTCATTATTTAAAAAATCTAGATAATCAACGGTAGAAGTATTATCATCTTTCCCCAATCGGTAAAGAAAAGAAGTTGTAAATATGTTATTTTCATCAATAAAATAATCTGCACCTAAGCGAAGGTTCCCAGAAAATCCTCCTCTATTTTGCTCTCTATCGATTACAGTAATTTCAGTGGTATCTCCTCGATAATATTCTTGATAGGAATTTCCTCCCCCTAAATTTTTTCCATAATTAACTCCAATATTAGTGAAAAAGTTAAAATTCTTTTTCCTAAAATTTAAATTAATTGCAGTCCCATAAATATCAGGATCACCAGCTGTAAAATCAAAAGATCCATTTAAACCCTTTTTTCTTTGTTTACGCAAAACGATATTTATTATTCCTGCAGAACCTTCTGCTTCAAACTTGGCGGAGGGATTAGTTATCACTTCTACTCGATCAATAAGATTAGCGGGTAAACTTCGAAGTCCATTTGTATTTCCAATACCAACTAGGCCAGATGGTTTTCCATCTATCAGGATTTGTACTCCTTCACTTCCTCGTAAACTAACATTTCCTTCCACATCAACAGCGACACTGGGAACATTATCTAGAATATCAGCAGCATTACCACCTGCATTTGCCAAATCTTTTCCTACATTAAAAATTCTTTTATCCAAGGCCATTTGGACAGAACTCTTTTCAGCTCGAACCTCCACTTCTACAAGTGTTCTATTACTAACACCCAATTTAATTAATCCTAAATCAGCCACTTTGTTTTCCCGGTTAATCAAAACATCACTAATAACCTGAGATTGAAAACCAATAAATTCAATTTTTGCAAAATGCTTACCTGGGGAAACTTCGATAAAAAAAGCACCTTTATCATCAGAAATATCCCCTGTAATTATTAAGCTATCTTTTTGAGAATAAATGGTTATCGTGGCATACTCTAATGGAGTTTGGGTTTCTATATCCACTATCTTTCCTTTAACAATACCTGAAGAGGATTGAGCAAAACTATATATTGGCAGAACCATTGTTATCATTAAAATGAACCTTATTGCAAATTTTGTAGACATTTGGCTTAATTTATATTAAATAATTAATTTAAAAGTGTTGAGACCAAGACTTTAACACCCGAAAAGTCAAGACGTTTAAAAATGAGAAGGTTTTTTTTAAAACAAAAGCTTTTACTTATTTAGAAGACGAAATTGGAGGACATATTTGCTAAGAAAAAAGTAATCATAACTAGAAATAAAACGCAACAAATAGCGGCATATTTTGGATTAGGTCATTGTAAAAACCTCTTTTTTTAACTAAAGATTAACCAATTTCATCCACTGACAAAATATTTTTCGACAGAAAACCTCTTACCTTCGGAAATTCTTTTTTCATTTAAAAGTTATTCCAATGAAATTCGAAACAAAAGCCATTCGAATCCAAACTGAACGATCTCAACATCGAGAACATGGAACACCTATTTTTCCTACTTCTAGCTTTGTTTTCAATGATGCAGAACAAATGCGGTCTCTCTTTGCTGGTGAAGAAACAGGAAATATTTATAGCCGATTTACGAATCCAAGTGTTCGGGAATTTGAATTAAAAATAGCTGCACTTGAAGAAGTAGATGATGCTTTTGCAACATCTACTGGAATGGCTGCCGTCTTCGCAGTTTTTATGACATTTTTGAAAAAAGGAGATCATGTTCTTGCTTCAAAAGCACTTTTTGGTTCAACCTATAATTTATTAAACAATAGATTATCGAACTGGGGAATCAAATTTGATTTTATCGACCCACAAACTCCTAAAGAATGGGAAGAAAAGGTTCAATCTAATACTAAAATGCTTTTTATAGAAACTCCTTCTAACCCAGGCTTGGAAATAATTGATTTGGAAAAAGCAGGACAATTTTCTAAAAACCATCAATTAATTTTTTGTGTAGACAATTGTTTTGCAACACCATACTTGCAGCAACCTACAAAATATGGTACGGATATCATTGTTCACTCTGCTACAAAGTTTATGGATGGACAAGGTCGAGTAATGGGGGGTGCTATTGCAGGAAGTCAAGATTTAGTCGATGAGGTAAGAAGTTTTTGTCGAAGTACAGGACCTGCATTATCACCATTTAATGCTTGGGTTCTTTCCAAAAGTCTAGAAACCCTTGCCGTAAGAATGGACAGACATTGTGAGAACGCAATCAGTTTAGCTAAATTTTTAGAAAGTCATCCAGAGGTATTAAAAGTAAATTATCCATTTTTGGAAAGTCATCCTTCTTATCAAGTCGCAATAAAACAAATGTCTCAAGGAGGTGGTTTAGTTACTTTTGAAGTTAAGGGTGGATTGAAACAAGGGATAGAGTTTTTGAATGCAATGGAGATGCTATCTTTAAGTGCTAATTTAGGAGATACTAGGACTATTGCTACTCATCCAGCATCAACAACACATGCTAAGGTTTCAGAAGAAGCACGCTTGGAAGTTGGAGTTACAAATAGTCTAATTCGAATTTCCGTTGGGTTAGAACATATAGAAGACATCATAGGTGATATTGATAATGCTTTAAATAAGAGCTCTCAACATTTCAATTAATGTTTTTGTAAAAATTAAATAATGCCCTCAACCATAAATTCAAGTTCCTACAAAATTCCAATCCCAATTGATGGATTGCAATTTTACCATCATAACGATACTTTTACATTAGAATCAGGAGGTTCTATTCCTGAATTAACCATTAGTTATCACACATTTGGAAAACTGAATAAAAATAAAAATAATGTCATTTGGGTTTGTCATGCTCTTACTGCTAATTCAGATGTTTCTGACTGGTGGAAAAATATGTTTGGTTCAGGAAAAATATTGGATCCAAAAAAACATTTTATTGTTTGCGCCAACATTATAGGATCTTGTTACGGTTCAACCTGCCCCAGAAGTATCTCATCAATTACACAAAAAGCATATGGAATAAATTTTCCTTTGATTACCATTCGAGACATTACTAAAGCACATAATTTGTTGCGGCAACATTTAGCAATAAAAGAAATTTCACTTTGCATTGGCGGTTCATGTGGTGGCCATCAAGTTATGGAATTTGCTTACCTCATTCCTCAAAAAATTAAAAAAATTGCCTTATTGGTCACTAGTGCAAGAGAGACAGCCTGGGCTATTGCATCCCATGCTGCCCAGAGGTTAGCTATAAAAGCAGACTCCACCTGGCAGAATAATGATAATTTAGCTGGACAAAACGGATTAAAAGCGGCAAGAGGAATGGCATTACTCGGCTACCGGACTTTTAATTCCTACATTGACGCCCAAACTGATGATTCTGAAAAATTAGAAAATTTTAAAGCAGCTTCTTATATAAATTACCAAGGAAAAAAATTACAAAACCGTTTTTATGCACAATGCTATTTTTTATTGACTAAAACTTTAGACACCCATCATATTGGAAGAGGTCGAGGAGGAATAAGAGTTGCACTGAATGAATTAAAAATGCCAGCTTTTATTTTATCAATTGAATCTGATGTTCTTATTCCACCTGTTGAACAGCACCTCTTAGCAGAGCATATACCAAATGCTGATTTCATTTCATTAGATTCAACTTATGGGCATGATGGTTTTTTAGTCGAAGCAAGTACTATTAATGACTTACTTTTGGATTGGTTAGATAAATTTTAGTAATAAGTTAGGTGATTATTGACAATTAAACATAACGTTGATCAAGACTATATTTATCTGGATACTTAGGGCTTATGTTTTTATAAAACTCCATAACCTTTTTCATATCAGCTTCTAAATTATCAGTTGGATAAAGAACGCCACCCACACCTGCTAGTTTTTTTTCAAAGTCTAAGTAGCCAAAAGTAATCGGCACTTTTGCTATTTTTGCAACATAATAAAAACCTAATTTCCATTCCTTACTTAATGATCGAGTTCCTTCGGGAGCTATCACCATAGCAATTTGGTCAAATTCTTTAAAAAAATCTGCCATTTGTTCTATCTGACTTTTTCTTGGTTTACTAGGATCTTTCTTGCTTCTATCTATACCTAAGAACCCAAGGGGCTTAGTAATTAAGCCCATTGGAAATTTAGTCATGGTGTCTTTAACCGCAATTTTAGCAGGAATTCCTAGTATTGCAAATACAACTCGAACCCATATTCCATCCCAATTAGAGGTATGGGGTGCAGCTATCATTACACTCCGAGATGATTCTTTTGGGAAATTTTCATCCACTTTCCAGCCAGCCAGCCAGAGCATTATTCGTGAAATAACTTTTAACATAATGTAAATTTAATATTTTGCTGTCGATATGAAAGGAAAATGAATAGAATAGATTCTTTCATCATAAAGAAAAAACAAAAGAGGAGATGATAACACTACCATCTCCCCTCATAACCATTTGCAAATCAATGATTTACAAATTAATAAAACATAAATACAGATCAATAATATTTTGATCTTCAATTTCTATTATTTAACTATTTCAATCAACTCAACAGTAAAAATCAATACTGAATTAGCTGGGATACTTCTTTGACCTCTTTTCCCATAAGCCAATTCAGAGGGTATAAAAAACTCAAACTTACCCCCAGTATTCATTAATTGCAATCCTTCTGTCCACCCTTTAATAACTTGACTCAATCCAAACTCGGCTGGTTTCCCACGTTTGTATGAACTATCGAAAATAGTTCCATCCAATAATTTTCCTTCATAATGCACTTTAACTTTGTCAGTTGCTAGTGGTTTGGCCCCTATTCCCTGCGTGATAACTTTATATTGCAAACCACTTGGAGTTGCTCCTACTCCATCTTTAGTCTTATTCTCGTTTAGAAATTTCATCCCCATCTCGGCATTAACAACCCCTTGAGCCTCTGCTTTCTTCTTCTCATCTCTCTGCCTTTTTTGTTGATTTCTCTTCATTAAAAACTGTGCTTCCTCTTCTGTAATTCTCTGATTACCTCCAAACTGATCATCTATTCCTCTTTTAAGTATTTCTTTACTTACTTTCAAATCTTTCATCTGATTACCAATCAAAAATCCATAAGCGTAAGCAACAGAATCTTGAAAGGTCTTTAACTGAGGAGCCTTTTCGTTATTTTGTGCAAAAGTATTTTTGCAAAAACTAACTAAGAATAAAAGGGTCATGAATATGCAAACTAATTTTTTCATTTTAATTATTTTTTTGAAAATATAACTTGTGTTTTAAAGAATACAAAAATAGTTTTTTTAGGTTTGAAAAAAACTAAACGCACCGTTAATTAAAATTATTTTTTATAAAAATACTAGCTACTAAAAACTTGGCTATAATTTTTATTAATTCAGAAGAGTTCTTCTGAATTAATACTATTGACAAACTTTTTTATTCATTATTTTGACTTATTATAATCAACTATGTTTTGCAACAGAACAAATATTCTATTATTTAAAATCATAATTAAATTGTATTATTAAGCTATTAGATGTGAAATTGCTAACCGATTTTAAAACTTTCAAAAGTTAAAAAATGATCCATAAAAATAATTCTTTCTTTTCCATGACTGGTAAATCTATATACTTTTTTACTTTTTACCTTTTGTTAATTATTACTTTGAATAGTTGCCAAACTACATTAAGCCAAGGAAACGATTCACCATTAAAAAAAATTAAAAAAGATAAAGTAAAAGTGCTACTTGAAAAGACGTTTAAAAAAACAGGAGGGTTAGAAAACTGGACTAGTAAGAAATCAATAAAATTTAAAAAATATTTCGCTCTTTTTGATTCTCTTGGAAATGAAGAAATGGCGGTCAATCAGGTTCATGATTATAATTATTCCGCAGGTGAAAAAATTAAAATTCAATGGATTAAAGAAAATGAAAATCATCTTTTACAATCCGAGGATGGCAAAATTACTAAAACCATTAATAATCAATCTGATTTATCT